>UncleJesse_p2__coassemble_441_pt1 | contig 48687 bp, 42 predicted proteins | sample UncleJesse_p2__metabat2_low_PE_025 | metagenome-assembled genome bin UncleJesse_p2 | reverse complement strand
CCGGGACCTCTTCCTTACCAAGGAAGTGCTCTACCGCTGAGCTATAACAGCAAGACAAAGCGTGGGCAAAGATGGATTCGAACCACCGAAGGCGTAAGCCAGCAGATTTACAGTCTGCCCCATTTGGCCACTCTGGTATTTGCCCAACTCTTCTTCATAGAGCTACAGACATTGTCTGTTTTTCTGAGCCTCTTGTCGGATTCGAACCAACGACCCCGAGATTACAAATCACGTGCTCTGGCCAACTGAGCTAAAGAGGCTTATATTTTGCAGCCGCACGCACGACCGATTGGCATTGCGGCTGCAAAATTAGGCATTATTTTTTAATCACCAAATAATTTGGATATTTTTTTATTTACCCTGCAATTTTTCTTTCGCTTTTAGCAGCTGTTTTGACAATGCTTCCATACAGACATCAATAGATTCTTCGAAAGTATCGCTTATTTTTTCTGCATAAAACTCAGAATTCAAGGCCAAAACCCTCACACCAGCTTCTTTATTCATAGCTGTTTCAGGTTTTACAACTTTTAATGACACCTCCACTCTTACTATATTATCGCAAAACTTCTCGAGCTTCTCCGCTTTTTTCTGAATAAAAGCTTCTAATTTTTCCGATGCATCGAAATGAATTGATTGAATTCTTACTTCCATAAAAACCTCCTTTTCTTTACGCTCTAGGATGAGCTTGTTTATAAACCTTTTTTAGTTCCTCAAAAGTAGTATGCGTATAAACTTCCGTAGTAGTCAAGCTCTCATGCCCCAACAGTTCTTTTACTGCACTCAATTCAGCACCATTATTCAACATTGAGGTTGCAAATGTATGCCGCAAGACATGAGGACTCTTTTTCTTCAGTGTTACTACTTTTGAAAGAGATTGTCTAACCAACAAATAAACCATTCTCGGATACAGACCTTTACCATCCTTACGGACAAAAAAGGCTTCCGGAGCTCCTGATATTTCCTTATTTCTTAATTCAAGATACGCATTCATATCCTCTTTAAGCTCTTTCCCAAAAGGAATAAGACGTTGTTTATTCCTCTTGCCTGTCACTTTCATCACCTGAGCAGAAAAGTCCACATTCTCATCTTTCAAATTTATTAATTCAGAAAGACGTATTCCTGTAACATAGAACATCTCCACAATCAACCTATTACGGAACCCCTCCAGACCTGCTTTCCACTCCTGCCCATCCAACAATCGAGACATTTCTTCATCGCGAACGAACACAGGCAATGGTTTTTTATTTTTAGGCCCTTTAACAGTCACCATAGGATCTTTTTCAACAATCCCCCTCCGCAACAAATACTGATAAAAAGACCGGAGCGAACTAAGTTTCCGGTTTACTGAAGTTGTCGCATACCCCTGTTCCATCAGATGGAGCACCCACCCCCGAACAAGATCTGCGTCAACACCTGTAAAACCCAATTCCTCGTCCACCCCCTTAAGATATTCTTCAAATTTTTCAAGATCTATTCCATAAGAACGAACCGTCTTTTCGGAATAATTTTTCTCAAAATGAAGAAAGCTTAAAAAAGATTCTTTCAGCATAAGAAATATCGCATCATTTATTGTTCTGCGACTAATTTATGAAAAAGAATTCAATAATTCAAAGAATCTGCGAAATTATTATTCTTCTACCTGCTGTAATTTCTGAACGTAGATAGCACGTTCCATTTTAAGTCTTTTCAAAACAGACGGTTTGTCATACTGCTGTCTGCTTCTCAACTCTTTTACAACACCTGTTTTTTCGAATTTTCTTTTGAATTTTTTCAGCGCTTTTTCAATGTTTTCGCCTTCTTTTACTGGTACTACAATCATTTGTTTAAAAATTAAGTATGTTGTTATTAATATTTTTACGGTATAATTGCGGCGCAAAATTACACATACTTTCTTTATTTACAAAACTTTCCTCGTTTTTTTCTTAAAAAATTAAGCCGAGATTGTATCTTTGTTGTCTATTATTAATCTATTGATAAACACTTTAATATGACAACAAGTATAAAGCAGCGCCTTGAGCAATTACGCGCATTCATGCTAAACAACGGCTTTGATGCATTTATTATTCCAAGTACGGACCCGCATAACAGTGAATACCCTCCTTCTCACTGGGAATCACGCAAGTGGATTAGTGGATTCACTGGTTCAGCAGGAACTGCCGTCATTACCCACAACACAGGCGGAGTCTGGACGGATTCCAGATATTTTTTACAAGCAGCCGACCAGCTGAGTGAAACTGGCCTCAGTTTATTTAAGGAACGTATTGCCGGAACACCTTCAATAGCCGAATGGCTGGAAACAGTATTACCCCAAGGCAGCAAAGTAGCCATAGACGGATGGGTTTTTAATGCAACTGAAGCACAAAATCTAAAGCAAGACCTCAAGCAAAGAGGACTTTATCTAATGGTATCTCCCGATCCTTTTGAAAAAATCTGGGATGACAGACCCACACCACCCTCTTCTCCAGTTTTCATACACGACATAACTTATGCCGGTAAATCTACAGCAGCAAAAATTCAAGACATTCAAAATTTCCTGTCTTCTAAAGGTGCAGAAGCCATTTTACTCTCCGCTTTAGACGAAATTGCCTGGACATTGAATTTGCGAGGAAACGATGTTCATTGCAACCCGGTTTTTGTGAGTTACTTGCTCATCACCCAGCAGCATTCGTCCTTATATATACTTCCCGAAAAAATAAATTCTGATGTAAGAACCTACCTTTCGGACAATAATATAACTGTCTGTCCTTATCAGGATATTTCAGCCGGTATCCAGCAATGTAAAGGCAGTCTCATTTTACCGGAATCTATAAATTTCAAACTCTACACGTTAGCTCAGTCTTCTTGCAGTTCTATCCTCCTCGCCTCACCTGCAAAAGAAATGAAAGCAGTGAAAAACTCCGTAGAAATTGAAGGCTTCCGGCATGCGATGGAAAGAGACGGAGTTGCAATGGTTCGCTTCTTAAAATGGTTAAAAGAACAAGTTGGTACTACACCACAAACAGAAATCAGTATCAATAAAGCTCTTTACAGATTCAGAGCAGAGCAAAATCTGTTTCACGGAATCAGCTTCGATACCATTGCAGGATATCAGGCACACGGCGCAATTGTTCATTACGAAGCTACAGAAGAAACTGATGTCTTTTTACAACCAGAAGGTCTGCTTCTTTTAGACAGCGGGGCACAATATACTGACGGAACAACAGACATTACACGAACCATCGTTTTGGGTCCCATAACAGAAGAGCAGAAAAGAGACTACACCTTAGTACTGAAAGGAATGATACAATTAGCTATGGCCGTATTTCCAGAAGGAACATGCGGCACACAACTTGATATCCTCGCCCGCCAATTCATGTGGAAAGCCGGAATTAACTATGGCCATGGCACAGGACATGGAGTTGGCCACTTCCTGAATGTACACGAAGGGCCTCATCAAATTCGCATGAATCACATTCCTTACCAGCTTCTCCCCGGAATGACGGTTACTGATGAGCCTGGAATTTACCGGACAGGCAAGTATGGCATCCGCATTGAAAACACGATGCTGGTATGCAAGGACAAGGAAACAGAGTTCGGAACATTTTACCGTTTCGAGCAACTCACGCTATGTCCGATAGACAAAGAAGGAATCCTCACCGAGCTACTCACAGTCGAAGAAAAAGAGTGGCTTAATCAATATCATAAGTATGTATATTTACGCCTCTCCCCTATGTTAACAGAAACAGAAAAGAAATGGCTGGACGAGGCTACCAAACCCATTAAATAAAAAATATGGCACTTATAAAATCAGTAAGAAATTTCACTCCCAAAATAGGAGATGACTGTTACCTGGCCGACAATGCAACAATCATCGGTGATGTAGAGATTGGCAATCAATGCAGTATTTGGTTCAATACGGTTCTTCGAGGAGATGTCAACTCCATCCGTATCGGGAATCGTGTAAACATACAAGACGGTACGGTCATACACACACTGTATGAAAAGTCTGTAGTAGAAATAGGCGATGATGTGTCTATCGGACACAATGTTACACTACATGGTGCAACGGTTAAAGATAATGCACTTGTCGGAATGGGGTCAACCATTCTTGATTACGCTGTAGTAGGTGAAGGAGCAATTGTAGCTGCCGGGGCTTTGGTTTTAGCTCATACAGTCATTCCACCTCATACCCTTTGGGGAGGAGTTCCTGCTAAATTTATAAAACAAGTAGATCCGACACAGAGCAAAGAACTCAATAAGAAGATAGCCAACGGATATCTTATGTATGCTTCCTGGTTCAAGGAAGAAGATAACCGTTAGTTCTGAGTGTCTCATTATTGAAACAAACTCCAAACATTTTTGTGATAAACTTGCTGCACTTTCATGCCGCAAGTTTATCATTATTCTGACACATAAAAAAAGTTGGGATACCCTTGTAAGAAGTATGGGTATCCCAACTTTTTATATAATCAGAAGAAGATATTCATCTTATTTTTTTGCTGCTTCAGCCCAAGCCTTAGCTCCTTCTTCTTTCAGTTTTGCTGTTACTTCTTTAGCAATCTTCATTGCTTCAGCCTCATCTGCTTCGCTAGCATAAGCATGTTTGAAGCCCTGAACATCATTCCAGTGTCCACGAGTAAAGTCTGGAATACGAACAGCAGCACAACCGTTATCCATTGACAGCGAACCTAACTCGGCCAAACAACACCATTCTGCCAAATCGTAAACATCCATATCCAACGGCAAACCATTCTGCAGACAGTAAACCAGACGAGAGTCCATAATGAAGTCCATACCGCCATGACCACCTACTTCTTTAGCCATTTCACCATATTTCTTTAAAATCGGATGCTGATACTTTTCTACCAAAGCTTTCATCTCTGAATCTGGCATAAATCCATGAGAAGTAAGGTTATCAACCTTAGGCTGAACACCTGAAGCCTTCATCTGTGAAGCATCAACTGCATAACCCTCTACAGGATATTTATTTGCAAATCCTTTTGTACCTGTCAGCTGATACAAACGGTTATAAGGCTGAGGGTTCATTACATTATGCTGAATTTCAATAACTTTTCCGTTTTCTGTGCGAATCAGTGTTGTAGTATGGTCACCATTACGGAAATCTGTACATTTTTCACCAGTCGCTTTTTCTACCAGCTCAGGACCGTGAACTGCCTTTGTGTCCATTGCAACAAGAGTAGTCATACGGTCACCACGGTGAATATTCAAAGCTTGTGCCACAGGGCCAAGTCCATGAGTAGCATAAACATCACCACGATGTTCACGGTTGTATTTCAAGCGCCAGCCCATCTTATCTTCACCATCTTTCCAATAATATGGCCAGAAATCATCCAAATTATGAATATAAGCACCCTGAGCACGAAGCACTTCACCAAATACACCCTGCTGAGCCATATTCAGTGTGTTCATTTCGAACCAGTCATAACAGCAGTTCTCCAAAATCATGCAGTGCTTACGCGTCTTTTCACTCAGGTTAATAAGTTCCCAGCATTGTTCCAGATTCATAGCCGACGGAACTTCGATAGCTGTATGTTTGCCATTCTCTAAAGCACATTTAGCTACAGGGAAGTGATGGTCCCAGTCTGTTGCAACATAAACCAAATCTATATCATCGCGTTTGCACAATTCTTCATACCCCTTTTCACCATAATAAATATCAGCAGGAGGAAGACTTGCATTCTGAAGATATTTCTGACAACCTTCGGCACGCTCTTTTTCATAGTCACAAAGAGCTACAATATCTACTCCTGGAATGTGAGTAAAGCGCTCAACCGCACTCGGTCCACGCATTCCAAGCCCTACAAAACCAACACGAACGACACCAAGTTTCGGAGTTGCCAACCCTAAAACATGCTCTTGTCCTGCCGGACGTTCTGGGGTATCAACTACAATTGTCCCTTTTTCCCAATGCCAGGGAGTTCCATAAGCAGATGTGTTTACTTCCTGCTGCGGCTGCTGGCTGCATGCTACAGAAAACAAAGCACAAACACCAGCTACTAACAAACTAATTTTTCGCATAGTACAATAAGTATTAATAATAAAAAAAAATCAATCAATTTCTACATTTGTCACTCTTTCCAGCAGAAAACGACTCTTATTCCAATGAAAAGGTTTAAATTCGGTATTCGTCCGGATAATATTATTTCTAAATACTAATCCATCGACAGATTTTGCATATAGCACAGGTGCATCAAATATATCAAATTCATTATCGACTATTTGTATCGCTCCTTTCTTACCGCCATGAAAATAACGCACCTGACGGTCCAGGTCAGGAATCTCCGGATAAATTGAAATAACCGCATTTGTAAACTGGAACATGCTGGTCAGTGCGTTTACAAATTTATTATTACGTATAATTACTTCTCTGCAAGCACCTGTCTCAAACCAGCCGTTGCAATCACCACACAACAAGATAGCAGTTCCAGATGTATGATCAAATAAATTATTTTCTACGACTGTTTTTTTAGGAGTACTGAATAATGAACCTCTGGCTCTGTTATTGCGTATAACATTACCGGCAAAATAAACTTCAGGTGTCCAGGTAAGATTTTCAATACCACAATCTATATTCTCGTCTACACCATCAGGTAATGGTCCTTCAAAAGTTATTTTAAACTCACGGGCACCAGAAACTGAGGCTTTATCAACAGGTTTAATAAACTTTATCTGATTCTTGCCCCCTATAAGTTCCATCGTCTTTGATGCAATAAACTGCACTTCATCGCCAGGAAAGCCCCAATCGAACCCCCATGACTGATCGTGCATATATCTTGCAACTAAAGTTTGATTATCAAGTTTCTTAATAACTTTCAGATAAGTACCATGCACATTAATGGCATCATCCATCATACCTTCATATAATCCGTTAACAGATATAATCTTACCTTTACAACCTGAAAAATGTGTAGCATCTGCCTGTGTAGTAAAATAACGTGCATCGTCCTTCCCCTTTAAACAGACATTGAATTTATCAAGTGAAATGTTCTCACATAATTGCGCCAGCAAACCCATACCCTCAGCATAATGTACCTTCACATTCGTCAATGTAGTATTCACATTGTGCGATAAAAAAATACCAGGTGTAGGACGCCCCCAGCCTCTCATGACAAACACTGTTCCAGAGGTTAAAGTCTTATCTTTCCAGAAAGGAGCCTGAACATATCCATCCTCAGTTATGAATGCACCTTTAGTATTACAGCCACGGTCGCCTGCATTATAGACAATTCGCTTGGTCTCTTTTTCAAAAGGAATTCCCCAGCTGTGGCGTACAGTCCAGCCGTCACCATAAGCTTCGAATATACTGTCTTTAGAAACCCGATATTTTACCCATGGGGCCGGCCTAAAAGTAATACCGAGCTTCGGATCATTACGGACAATTTCTACCTGAGCGATATGCGGATTCTTGAAGTCAATACTAAAATCTTTAAGAGAGCTATTACTTGAATGCAATAAAGAGACAGGCAACATCCTACCATGAAAGACAAAAGAAGCTCCACCACCATCAAGAGTCAGGCTTTTCAGCTCCTCAAGAGGCATACCTACTTTTTTAGGATTATCCTGGTCGTGATTGGAAATATAATATTCACGTTCAGCAGCTCCTTTTTCGTAAAAATTATAAGTTCCTTTCTGAAAACGTATAATCACGCTATCTCCATCCTGGTATTCTGCTTTAATCTTTTTAAGTACCTTCTGAAAAACGACTGATGCATTCTTCGAACTATTGGCCTTTAACCCATAGTCCTTCATATCATAAACCCTCAAGGTCTGAGCATTACCAAATGCAGGCATCACTAAAAGGCTGAATAATAAAGTGTATAATTTCATAGCAAAGTTATGTTTCAATAAAACAATAAAATTGTGCGAGACAGAACCAAAGTTATACCCCGCACAAAGTAACTAATTATTTCTTACATATAAAAATTAATAGCCATCATTCTGATCATCCTTTAGTAAAGGATTTACATCCATAGCTGCTGTAGGAATAGGCATCAGCATCAATCGGTCTCCCCATGTCTTATCAATAACGGTATAAGTATTCCATTCTTGTCTCTGCACATCATATCCGCCACATGGAGCATAGGTCGGTCCGTTCATAACCTCACGGCAATATTCCACACCATATCTTCTGATGTCGTCATACCGATGACCTTCTGCAGCCAATTCTATACGACGCTCATTACGGACAAATGCCAAAGCCTCGTCTTTTGACGTTATTGATACAGGGACATCCGGCATACCACAACGGTCTCTCAAATCATTCAATGCACTTTGCACAGACTCATCCCATCCAGTAGTCTGAATACGAGCTTCCGCATATGTCAACAAAACTTCCGCATAACGAATCACCGGATAATCATCAGTGCTGTTTGCCCCTTTATATGGGGTTAAGGCCACCAATTTTCGGTAACTATATCCTGTATACGACTCATTACCGTCAATACCAGCCTTAAATGGGTCCCATTGATAGTAAAATCCTGTTCCAAAATCGGTTTCATGCCAACCTTTTAAAGGGAACAAGATAGACGCATACAAGCGGCTATCACGGTTCCGGAATTCAGCCATATAAGGTATATCCTTTATATTAAGGGTAGGCACAATTTTTCTGAACTCAGAAGTTGGATAAGATGAATAAGTCACTTGTCCGCTTTCATTCGTATTCTTTTTTGAAAAATACTTCACCCACATATCCGAGAACAGTTTGCGTCTTTGCTCTTCCGAAATTTTTGCCGGAATCGTCTTGCCATCAATTTGCCAATAAGCATCTACCAAATCCTGCATCGGTTCATAAGAAGAATATCCAGACACTAGCTGACTGGGACGAATATAAGTATAGCGCGCCCAGTCATTATTATTATCATCCGCCATATACTGACGAGTCAAGATATATTCGGGATTATCTGGTCCTGCATTATCTCCCAACCACAAATTTTCATAACTAAACAGCCCTTTGACAAACTTATTTTTAGAGATTCCCAGCGATGCATACTGGTCGAAATCAATATACTGTTCCATTTCCTGAGCTTCCATCTCTTGAGCTGCATTCAAAGAAGTGATTCTAAACAAGCTATGATGTCCTTCGGAAATCACTAACTGAGCAGACTTCTCTGCTTCTTCATAATTGCCAAAGTAAAGAGCAGCACGAGCACGTAAAGCCAATGCTGCGGCACGTGTAATACGCCCTTTTTCATAGTATTTAGAGCCATCATATTCGTCAGGAAGAAGTTCTGCTATCTCGCCCAGTTCTTTTAAAATATATGCTCTTACCTCTTCTACAGAGTTACGGGTTGCATATGGTGCGTTATATTCAGGAACATCCTCAAACAAAGTTGCTTTACCAAATTTTGTGGTTAAAGCCAAATATTGCCAGGCACGGAAAAATCTGGCTTCAGCCTTCATTCGTGATTTTAGCTTTTCATCCATATTGCATCTGTCTACACTTATCAAGAAGTTATTAACGATGCGAACCAAACTATAATCATAACCAAAATCATCACCAGCCGTAATACCATTTGTCTGAACCAGTTCATAAGGCCCTTCCCATGGCTTATGGCTGTGAGCATTATCAGTATACATTTCATCCCAAATGTCCATACCCGGCAATTGAGCATAAACTCCATTTAAAGCACTATTAGCATCTACTTCATCCTTCCAGAAAGTTTCAGTAGATATATCAGAAGGAGGAATTACATCTAAGTCACAAGATGTAATAGACACACATGCAAACGCAAGGAGTGATATATGTTTGAATTTTAGTTTCATAGCTCTATTATTTAAAATTAGAATGATAAATTAACACCAAATGCAACAGACTTCGTACCATAAGCACCAATACCACGACCACTAACAGATTCTGGGTCAAAGTCTTTCATCTTCTTATCTGCCCGGATTGTGAACAGATTTTCACCTGTAATAAAGAATTTCAAAGCCGAAAGTCCCCATCTGTTTACAATGTTCTGAGGTACCATATAACCAAAGCTAATGGTTTTTACACGGAAATAGTCTGCATCAAACAGTTCATATTCAGAAAAATGTTTATTATACTCATCTTTTGAAGTTCCTCCATATAGGCGGGGAACAACAGCATGAGCATTTGGATTTTCCTCATTCCAACGCTGTAAATGATATTTTCTAGGATTAGAATTTAGCATAAACGCAAACACCTGTTCTGATTCAAACGCAACATCTGTACCACCAGTTCCTTGTCCGAATACTGATAATTCAAAGTTTTTATATTGTAAATTAAGATTTACTCCATAAGTTATGCTAGGTACATCTTTTCCAATAATGGTTCTATCTTCATCTGTAATTGAAGCTTCCTCCCATTTATTATTCTGTTTCTGTTCGTCAGTCAAATCCTTATATTGTTTCACACCTTCACGTTGAGGAACATATTTGATATCACCCGCATTAGGCTTACGTCCATAAATATAAAATTCGCCTTTATCTATTTCTTCCTGAGTATATAACCCATCTGTTTTTAGTCCATAATATGAGCCAATAGCCTCACCTTCCTTCAATATGTAACGAATATTGTCACCCCCACTCTGAATCATGTTATCTGATTCGCCCATATCGACAATCTTATTTTTATTGGTTGCAATGTTGGCTGTGATTGCATAAGAAAAATCACCGATTTTATTTCTATGTGTAACAGAGAATTCAAAACCAGTATTCTTAACCCTTGCAAGATTCATGGAAGGAGTCGTCCAAATTCCTGTTTCTTTTGCAACATTATATCCCAAAAGAATATCTCTTGTGTTTTTGATATAATAGTCTGCAGTAAAGCTCAATTTATTATTAAACAAATCTGCATCTATACCTATATCAGTAAGAGCAACAGTTTCCCATGTCAGTTTTTCATTTGCAATCTGGGCTTCAAGAATACCTTTTACAGCAGTATCCGTAAAGTTATAGTTGGCCCCTACGCTCATCAACTGGAAGTAATCATAATATCCAACGTTATTGATATTACCCAGTGTACCATAAGAAGCTCTTAATTTTAAATTATCAATCCAGGAAACAGATTTCATAAACTCTTCCTGACTGATACGCCATCCTGCAGAGAATGAAGGGAAAATACCCCAACGATGATCTTTATGGAAACGAGAAGAAGCATCACCACGCAAGTTTGCTTCAAATAAATAACGATCCATAAAAGAGTAATTTATACGTCCAAAATATGAAAGCATTTTACTTTCATAAATAGACGACCCACCTGGAGTTGATTTCGAAATTTCATTTCCAACTTCAATATCTTCCAAACCGTCAACAGGAAAATCAGTCCTCTTTTGATACAGCCGCTGATAATTATAATGCTCATACGATGTTCCGGCTAAAACACTCAACGCATGCTTACCTATATTTAAATCGTACTTTGCGGTTAAGGTTGTCATTAAATTGTCCGTACTAATCCAATGCATTTCCATTGAGTTAGGATCTGTATTTGCCGTACCCGGTATTTCAGCGCCTGTTTGAAAATCGACAACAGCCGGGTGATTAGCTGTATAACTCTTATTCTTATACTCGTAGCGTTTATAATCCAACTGCCCGGAAACGACCAAACCTTTTACGGGTTTCAAGTCGAAGCCTAAATTATATAAAGAATTCTCAGTCGCATTACGGCTCCAGTTATCATAGCTTAAAGCACGCAAAGGGTTACTGTTGATAAAAGACAGTGTTGCTGTTTTCCCTCCAGCTATACTTCCCCACTCACCATTCGACTGTTTTGCAACCATTATAGAAGGAACAAGAACAAAGTTACCAAACCACGGAGTTCCATTCTCTGTATCAGAAGTGTTTCTAATATATTTTACATCTGTCTTTAAAGTAAGCCAGTCTGTAAGATCACTTTGTACGTTTACATTAAAATTATAACGGTTGTCACTGACTCCAGGAACAAAATTGTCATTATATAAATAACCGACTCCTGCAAAATAACGAACTTTCTCGCTTCCACCACTAAAATTCAAAGAATGTTGAGTTGTCAGGACCTGCTTGTCAAGCACTAAATCAGCCCAATTCGTATTAGGGTAATGATCCGGGTCGCTACCATCCCTGAATTTTGTAATTTCTTCAGGTGTATAAGCTTGATTGGTACCCCCACTAGGATTATTATTATACATTGCCTCATTCAGCAAATCCGCATACTCATATGATTCAAGTACATCAGGCAAGTAAGTCGGAGTCTTCATACCCACATATCCACTATAGGATACATTCATTTTTTCTTTCTTTCCACCCTTGGTCTTTACCAATACAACACCATAGGCAGCACGCGAACCATAAATAGCAGAAGAAGCTGCATCTTTCAAGAAAGAAATTGATTCTATACTATTAGGGTCAAGATTAGAAAAGAATGTAGCATCTGCAATAGCTCCATCAATTACATACAATGGCTCTGATGCCCCTAAGTTTCCACGACCACGGAAGTTTATAGAAGGAGTAGATCCTGGCCGAGAGATAACCGTAACACCCGGAACTGTTCCTTGCACTGCCGACAAGACATTACTTTGAACACGATCTTTGATTTCATCTGTACTTACAGATGCAACGGAACCTGTCAAATTTACTTTTTTCTGAGTGCCATAACCTACTACGACTACTTCATCAAGAACTTTATTATCTTCTTTTAAAGTAACAGTAAGAGATGTTCCATTCCATTTCACTGATTGAGTAGCAAATCCTATATAAGAAACAGTCAATGAAGTCCCTGCTTTTACATCAGACAATAAAAATTTTCCATCAAGGTCTGTTATTGTTCCGTTTGTTGTACCTGTTACTACAACCGATGCTCCAATAATAGGTTCACCAGAAGCGTCTTTCACAATTCCTGTACATGTTGCTGTTTGCTGTATTACTTCTACCGCGTCTTTCTCAAAAGAATTTGTAGCATACAATGCACTTGAAGTAAAACTTGTTGCCAACAATAAAATACTGGCCGATTTAAAATGTCTTACCATAGTTGTTCTTTAAAGTTAATCAAATAATGAAAAAGAATAAAGACAAAGAGTTATTTTACTTTATCTCCCTAAACAAAATAATTATCCCTTCATCATTATTTTTTATTCGATTCCAAAAGTAATCATATTTCCATAAAACCAAAAAACATTTTTAAATAAATACAATAAACACATAAAATTAATTATATTACATCACTTTACTAAACAAAATGAATTAATGATTTACCCACTCAAAACAAAAAGAGCCCGGCAATATGCCGAGCTGTCCTATTAAATATACAATCTTGCAAACAGATGCTACATTTTTTCTGAAAAAGGAACTTCTTTCATAATCTTTTCTAAAGCACCAGCATTATCTTGAACGTAACTTCCTGCCTTTTTTCCTGACTTATCTAAGAAAGTATGATCTGCAAGGAAATGATCCATCAAACTATTAAAATCGGATGCCCCTTGAATTTCAAAACCTCCTTTACAAGCTAAAAGATCTTGAGCTTCCTGAAATTTTTTATTATTAGGGCCAAATATCACAGGTATTCCATAGACTGCTGCTTCCAGTGTATTATGAATACTAACTCCAAAACCTCCACCTATATAAGCAATTTCTCCATAACGGTAAATTGAAGACAACAAGCCAAAACAATCAATGATTAAACAGTCGGCTTGTGCAATGGTTTCTGGTATAGCCTGCGTATAACGCACAACAGTCCGATTCAGTTTGCCTATTATTTCTTTAATATGCCCTTCATCTATTACATGTGGAGCTATAATCAGTTTCATTTCAGGATGTGCATTAAAATAAGGAATAAATACATCCTCATCCGGTGCCCAGGAGCTTCCTGCAACCAAAGTTACGGCCTTCCCCTTAAACTGCTCTACAACAGGTAATTCTTTTGCCTGCCTACAAATTTCCAGTACACGGTCAAAACGTGTATCACCTACAACCGTAGTATTTCGGACACCAATTTTTTCCAATAGAGAAACCGAGTTCTTATTTTGGACAAAAAGATGTGTAAACTGTTTCAATACATTGCGGTAACCAGCTCCATACCAGCGGAAAAATATTTGCTCGTCACGAAAAATAGAAGAAACGCTATATACCGGAATAGAATTACGGTTAAGTTCAACCAAGTAATTTTTCCAAAATTCATATTTCACAAAAAAGGCCATACAAGGCTGAACCAGCCTGATAAAACGACGTGCATTTCCAGGAGTATCAAAAGGGAGATAGCATACAATATCAGCACCTTTATAATTCTTACGGACTTCATAGCCTGAAGGAGAAAAGAATGTCTGTAGAATTTTATAACTCGGATATTGCTTTCTTATCTCCTCAATCAATGGTCGCCCTTGCTCAAACTCGCCCAAAGAGGCTGCATGAAACCATATATACTTTGCCGATGAATCTATTTCCCTCTTCAATTTATCAAAAGCCTCTGCATGACCAGCAACCATAAGGGAGGCTTTCTTATTAAAAAGTGCAGCCAATCTGACTGCACTCGCATAGAGATATATGATTAAATTATAAATCATTACTCAATATTTTTTATTTTAATACTTCCACTGCTCGATGCATACGTCGGATAGTTTCTTCTTTTCCTAAAACAGCTGAAATATCAAACATATGAGGCCCCTTACCTTCACCTACCAAAGTAAGACGGAAAGCATTCATGATATTACCTAAATGATAACCTTTATCCTCAATCCATTTCATCACAACCTCCTCCTGATGAGCCAAAGAGAAATCATCCAATGAGGCCAATAAGTCAGCCAATTCTGTCATACGCTCTGCAGAATCTTCTTTCCAGCGTTTCTTAACAGTTTTTTCATCATATGATTCAGGAGCTACAAAGAAAAATTTGCAAGTTTCCCACAATTCTTTCACAAAACTTACACGCCCCTTCATCAAGCCGACTACAGTTACAACCGTTTCCATAGAAGCTTCAACTCCATGCTCTTTCAAAATTGGCATAAACAAGTCGGCTATTTCTTCATTACTCTTCAGCAAGATATATTCATGATTGAACCATTTGCCTTTTTCATAGTCGAACTTAGCACCAGCCTTACTGCAACGATGCAAATCAAACAGACGGATCAATTCATCCATTGACATAATTTCCTGGTCATTACCCGGATTCCAACCCAGCAAAGCCAAGAAGTTAATAACTGCTTCAGGCAAATATCCAGACTCACGGTATCCAGAAGAAACTTCACCAGTCTTAGGGTCATGCCATTCCAACGGGAATACTGGGAATCCCAAACGGTCACCATCACGCTTGCTCAACTTACCGTTTCCATCCGGTTTCAAAAGCAAAGGAAGATGGGCAAACTCTGGCATTGTGTCTTCCCATCCAAAAGCTCTATACAATAAAACATGCAATGGAGCAGAAGGCAGCCATTCTTCACCACGGATAACATGCGAGACTTCCATCAAATGGTCATCCACAATATTTGCAAGGTGATAAGTAGGAAGTTCATCAGCCGACTTATACAAAACTTTGTCGTCCAATATAGAAGAGTTGATTACCACCTCACCACGAATTATATCATGAACATGTACATCTTCATTCGGCTCAATTTTAAAGCGAACTACATACTGCTGTCCTTCATCAATCAGTCGTTGTACTTCCTCTGCCGGAAGTGTCAACGAGTTGCGCATAGATGTACGTGTTGAAGCATCATACTGGAAGTTAGGAATTTCTTTACGCTTTGCATCCAATTCTTCCGGTGTATCAAAAGCAATATAAGCCTTTCCGTTATCCAACAGGACCTTAACGTATTTCTTATAAATATCACGGCGTTCTGACTGACGATACGGGCCATAATCACCTCCGAAGCTGACACCTTCATCAAAATGAATGCCCAACCATTTGAAAGACTCAATGATATATTCTTCTGCACCGGGAACAAAACGATTAGAATCCGTATCCTCAATACGGAAAATCAGCTCACCGCCATGCTGACGGGCAAACAAATAATTATACAAGGCAGTACGAACACCACCGATATGTAATGCGCCCGTAGGGCTAGGAGCAAAACGAACTCTTACTTTTCTTTCTGACATAGCTGTTAATGTATAAATTGCGCTGCAAAATTAATCTATTTTTCCTGTTTTTTTCGTATTTTCGGCCAAAATATATAACGATATGAAAACTTATCACACGTATAGCCGGTTTATTAACAAAAGATTATGGTTTAAATGTGCCATCTTCATTCTGACTGTAGGAATCATTGTTTCTTTTTTGCCTAATGAGGGAAAATTCAATTATCAATTCGATATCAACAAACCATGGAAATACGGTCTGCTACAAGCATCATTTGATTTCCCCATATACAAAAGCGATGAACAGGTGCAAAAGGAGCAGGATAGTATTATGGCCGGATATAAGCCTTATTATAAGCTCAACAAAAAGGTAGAAGAGCAGATGTTGGCTAAATTCAAAAGTGATTATGACACCAGGTACAAGCATTTTCTTCCCTACACAAATTTCTGCAAATATGTAGAAAACCTGTTAAAGGTTCAATACGAAAAAGGTATTATGGAGGGTGGAGTAATCGAACAATTATTAAAAGACAGCATCCAATATATTCAGGTTGTAAATGATGCCTTATCCACTCAAACTTCTATAAAAGATTTGCATTCTGTAAAAGGAGCTTACGAAGAAATCATGAGCACAGATACTGCTGTATTCAACAGGGTATTGTTGCAAAAATGCAATCTTAACGAATATATTACCCCAAACTTAATTTATGATAGCGAGAAATCAGAAGCCGCAAAAGAAGATTTATTATCCGGACTATCCTGGGCCAGCGGGCTGGTCATGAACGGACAAAAAATCATAGACCGTGGAGAGATTGTAGACGAACGGACTTTTAATATACTTACATCACTTCAAAAAGAATGGGAAACGCGTAATGAAGCTGCCAGTGAAAAAAGGCTTGCAACATTAGGCCAGCTTCTTTTTGTAAGTATCATTGTAGGATGTTTCATGATTTTTCTTGGTATGTTCCGGAAAAATTATTTTGAGGATTATAGTAGCATGACTTTGTTGTTTGCTCTTGTCACCCTATTTTCTGCATTGTCATCCATTATGGTACAGCAGGCTTTTACAAGCATTTATATCATTCCCTTTGCTATGGTCCCCATTATTGTAAGCATTTTCCTTGACTCAAGAACTGCTTTCATGACCCATATCAGTATCGTACTTCTGAGCTCACTTCCGTTAAGAAGTCCTCATGAATTCATATTGATTCAGATTATAGCCGGAATGGCAGCCATATATAGTCTTCGTGAACTTTCACAACGTTCACAGTTGTTGCGAAGTGCTGTAATTGTCTTTCTGGCATATTCCTTGCTCTATTTTGCATTAGACCTTAGCCATGTAGAGGAGCTCAAGCAACTTAACAGATACATGTATCTGTTCTTCTTTATAAACGGTATTCTTTTACTGTTCATTTATCCGTTATTATTTATTTTAGAGAAGATGTTTGGCTTTACCTCCAATGTAACATTGGTAGAGTTATCCAATATAAATAACAAGTTGCTCCGAGAAATGTCTGAAATTGCTCCAGGTACCTTCCAGCATTCACTTCAATTGGCAAATCTTACTGCTGCAGCTGCCAATAAAATCGGAGCAAACAGCCAGTTGGTACGTACAGGAGCACTTTATCACGACATCGGGAAGATGCAGAATCCTGCATTCTTCACCGAAAATCAGTCAGGCGTAAACCCACATGAAAAGCTAAGCTATAAACAAAGTGCTCAGATTGTAATCAGCCATATTACAGACGGATTAAAGCTGGCAGATAAAAATAATCTCCCAAGGGTAATCCGTGACTTTATCAATACACACCATGGATCAGGCCTTACCAAATATTTTTATATCTCTTATCAAAATGAGCATCCCGATGAAGAGGTTGACAAAGAGGATTTCCGCTATCCCGGCCCCAACCCCTTCACTAAAGAGCAAGCCATTTTGATGATGGCCGATTCTGTAGAAGCAGCCTCAAGAAGCCTGCCCGAATATACTGAAGAAAGCATCTCGGCACTTGTAGAAAAGATTATCGAGAGCCAAGTTCAGGAAGGTTATTTTAAAGAATGTCCGATTACATTTCTGGATATTGCTAAAGTCAAGGCTGTATTCAAGGAAAAGTTGAAAACGATGTATCACACCCGTGTCAGCTATCCTGAACTCAAGAAGTAAACCCCCTCTACTGTTCTGAAGGAAATGATGCCAACAAACCATCACAAGCATCCTCCAGAATATCCAGGACATTTTCAAAACCTTGTGCCCCTCCATAATATGGATCGGGCACATGGTCAGCTATTTTTATACGGCAATAGTTAGTCAACCGTTCTATCTTTGCCAATGATTCCACATCAGGAGCCAACTCTTTCAATCCGTCAATATTTTGATCATCCATGGCCAAAATATAATCAAACTTATAGAAATCCTCTGCACATACCGGTCTGGAACGATGTACGAGCTGATATCCCCGACGAGCTGCATGCATCCGCATTCTACTGTCCGGCAATTCTCCACGATGATAACTACTCAAACCAGCCGAATCCAATTCAAACTCCTCACTTCGACCTGCATTCGCGACTTTTACCCTCATAATTTCTTCTGCAGAAGAAGACCTGCATATATTTCCCAAGCAGACAAATAAAATTTTCTTTTTCATAATTCTCTTAAATATTCAGATAAGTTCTAAACTTCTCTACAGATGCATTCATAATCAATTCTTCAGGGAATTCCGTTTCAGCCAACAAATCCCATACGTAATCATAGACCGCAATATCAAATGAAATATGGGCATCACTACCTAAAATTACAGGAACATCGTATTGCTTACAAAGCCGCAAAATTTCAAGATTGTTTTTACGAGCATGCACTTTATTACGGGTAGGCCGCAACGAACTGTTATTTATTTCCAGCAATGTGTGATGCTCCTTGGAAGCTCGTACGATAGGTTCAAAATCAAGCTCAGCTGTTCCGTCTCCCGGATGGCTAATGATGTTTATATATGGATTTGCTATCACATTAATCATTCCTTGCGTGTTCTCTGCACAAGTTCCCGGACTATAACACAAAGAATGGATTCCTGCTATCCGGATATCCAGCATACGAAGCATAGCCTCATCCATATCAATATTCCCTGCAGTGTCCAATATATTAATTTCAGCTCCCAACAGTAAATCTACACCATACATTCTACGAGGTACTACATGAAGATTTCGGAAATAAATAGGGTCACATGCTCCGGGAATACCCGAAGAATGTTCAGTTATACCATACAGCTTCAAACCTTTTTCAGAAGCTGCCTTTACCATTTCTTGCAATGTACTGAATGCATGCCCACTGGCAATTGTATGAGTATGCACATCCAATTCTATATTCATGATACAGACAGATTATATTTCTTATATTAACAAATTTACTTTCTCAATATGGGTCAACATCATAATAAACAACCAAGGAACGAAAACGTTCATCTTCCAATATACAGCGCTGAACATCGGATAAGTAGCTCCGTACCTTTTTAAGAGAAACCTCCAGTTCCACCTTCACTACTATTTTTTTTATAAAAAGCGTCTGTATACGTCCTACGACAGGTTTATCCGGCCCTAATATACGAGGGCCCAAACCTTTCCGCAACAACTCTGCCATTCTATCGGCAGCTTCATCAGCAACTTCCTGCTTACGGTGTTTCAGATAGACATAAATCAATCTATAAAAAGGCGGATAATGAAAAATCCGACGTTCTTCCAACTGTTCCTGATACATACCTTCATAATCATGGTTCATCACCTGATGAATAACAGGAAGATCGGGCGATTTGGTTTGAAGAACAACCAACCCCTTTCCATTCTTGCGGCCTGCACGACCTGCCACCTGTGCCATCAACTGGTAAGCCCGCTCATACGAACGAAAATCAGGATAACTCAACATCGAGTCAGCATTAAGGATACCAACTACACGGACCCTATCAAAGTCCAGTCCTTTAGAAACCATTTGTGTTCCAATCAGAATAGAAGTCTTACCCTCCTCAAAATCTGCAATAATCCTTTCGTAAGCAGTGCGTGTACGCGTTGTGTCTAAATCCATACGCACAACCGTTGCTTCAGGAAACAATGTATGTACGTCTTCTTCTATTTTTTCAGTACCAAAGCCCCTGTTCAGCATCTCCACGCCTCCGCATGCCGGACAGGCAGCAGGTATCTGATACGTATAACCACAATAATGACAAGTCAGCTGATGCAATCCTTTGTGATAGGTTAGACTGACATCACAATTTTTACATTTTGGAACCCAGCCGCAAGTTCTACACTCAATCATCGGCGCAAACCCTCTTCGGTTCTGGAATAAAATAACCTGCTCATGATTAGACAGCGCTTTTCTAATTTCCTCTACCAGTAACGGAGAGAACTGTGCATGCATCCGCTTTTTCCGATATAATTCCTTAATATCGACCAACTCAATATGTGGTAATTGTACAGACTGATAGCGTTCGGTAAGCTTTACAAGACCATATTTCCCGTTCAATGCATTGTAATATGTTTCGACAGATGGAGTAGCTGTCCCCAACAAAGTTTTGGCTCCATAAAATGATGCCAACATTAAAGCCGTACTGCGGGCATGATAACGCGGAGCTGGATCCATTTGTTTATAGGTAGTTTCATGCTCCTCATCTATAATAACCAACCCCAGTCTTTGGAAAGGCAAAAAAACAGACGAACGTACTCCCAATATAATATCGTAACTGTGCTCGGACAACTGTTTTCTCCATATTTCTACCCGCTCAGCATCAGGAAACTTAGAATGATAGATACCCAAGCGATTCCCAAACACACGTTTTAAACGCTCTGTAATCTGTGTCGTCAAAGCAATTTCAGGAAGCAAGTACAAAACCTGCTTTCCTGCTTTCAGTACTTGCTGAATAAGATGAATATAAATTTCAGTCTTACCACTTGCCGTAACCCCATGAAGCAAACAGGTATTCTGCACATGAAAAGTAGAAAGGACCTGCATAAAGGCTTGCTGCTGATAAGGACTTAAAGGCTGAACAGCCTGTTGCGCTATTTCTTCCTTTGCCAAGCGGCCCACTTCGAACGCATACGTTGTAAAGATATGCTTATCAACCAAAGCTGAAAAAACAGCAGATGAACAACCCGACTGTTCCAATAAGACTTTCTTGCTTACTTCTTTTAGCCCCCCCCCCTGTTGTAAAAAGCCAGATAGTTCTACATATTTCATTATCAAGGATAATTGTTTAGGGGCTTTGGACAATTCATCAAACAAACGATGCAATTGGGTCTCCGAGCTGTACTCTTCACCTAGCTTCACACGAAGTTCTGTACGGGGTTTATAGCTCTGCTTAAGTTCCTCCTTAACTTGAACAGCACCTTTGTCCAATAAAGATTTTACAAGAGAAAGTATATTTTTATATCCAGTTTCTTTTTCCAGCTGCGTAACGCATTGTTCTGCTTCTTTTGCAAGTAAGTCCAAAATTTTCTGTTCACGGTCCGTTAAAGAAGACACAGCCTCAAATAGTGGATTTAGTACCACAACAGTTTCACTTTCCAGTTTCAGTCCTGAAGGAAGAGCTGCTTTATAAACATCACCTAGCGTACAAAGATAATAGTCTGCAATCCATTCCCACAAAGCCAATTGTCTTGAAAGCAACACAGGTGAAGCATCAAGTACCTCCGTCACCTCTTTCGTCTCATAAGCCTCGGGAGCCACATAATGTACTTTCTTGACAATACCTGTATAAAATTTTTTCCGCCCGAAAGGTACCACCACACGGTATCCCTCGGCCACCTTATCGGCCAATTCATCCGGAAGTGAATAAGTATAAGTGCCAACAACCGGTACAGGAACAATGACATCTACATATTTCTTCATGATGCAAAGGTACAAAAAAAGGAGGCTTCTATAATAAAAGCCTCCTAAAGTTCTTTATCCTTGCACTAATTAAAAAAGATAAGCCAATGAAATCTGCCAAGTGTTATTGCGAATCTTTTCGCCAACGAATTCTTTAAACTCATCATTGCCGATAATTGACGCAACACGACTCAATCCAAAATTATAGTTCACTCCAATTTGCAGATGACGAATCAACTTAACACCTGCTCCAACATTAAATGTTGTATTATTTTTCTTAAACTCATAGAGGTCCTGAATAATGCGATTACCCACATTAAAGCCAAACTGAGGACCTGCTGCCACATAGACACCCGCTGTACTTCCCAAACCAAATGTCCATTTCACATTGATAGGAATTTCCACTGTCTTCAATGTTGAATTAGCTTCTCCATCTGCATCAGAAACTGCAACTCCAGACTGATTATATAATGCAGCAACATCAAATCCCAATCCAACAACAGGAACCGTAAATTCAGCCATCGGACCGATAAAAAAACCTGTCTGGTTATCACTCTTCAATATATCCTTTGATACACTGACTTTCGAGATGTTCAATCCACCTTTAACACCAAACTTCAATTGAGCATTGGCCGGTATGGTTATCAGCAACAATGCCATGACCATTAATGCACTAAAAAATCTCTTCATAAATTCTTATTTTATAATCTATTTACCTGCAAATATAAGTCTTTTGATGATAAAACAAAAAAATGATAACCAAATTGTCCTATTTTCCTGACACAAATAAGATACTTTATCTTATTTTTATACAAAAGACTTTCTACCAAATAGAATGTCAGCGCGACAAACAAATAATCTTTGTCTGCCGCGCTGACATTCAATTATTTAACCTATCTGTAGGCTATTAATATTCTTCCTCGTTGAAGAAGAAATCTTCCTTGCTTGGATAATCCGGCCAAATGTCCTCTATACTTTCATAAATTTCACCTTCGTCTTCCATTTCCTGCAAGTTTTCTATAACTTCAAGAGGTGCTCCCGAACGTGTTGCATAATCAATCAACTCGTCCTTAGTTGCTGGCCATGGAGCATCTTCCAGCTTTGATGCCAATTCTAATGTCCAATACATATTGTTTACTTTTAAAGATTATACATTTTATATGAGCGCAAAAGTATAATATTTTCTTTCATAGACAACTCTTATCCCAAAAAATTTCAGCAGCATCTGCTTTTTGGTTCAACTTTCGAGACAAAACGAAAAGATAATCTGACAATCTGTTCAAAAAACATTTTATACGCTCCTCTATTTCTATACCCAGATCCTCTTCCAAAGCCAATACCCTGCGCTCAGCTCGCCGGCATACAGTCCTGCAGACATGACAAACTGCTGCTGCACGTGTTCCGCCAGGAAGAATAAATGCTTTCATCGGTGGCAAGTCTGCATCAATAACATCAATAGCCTGTTCAAGCCGCCGAATACTTTCTTCTGAAATCTGACTTTCCACTCTAAGTGCAGTCTGAGATTGGTCAGTAGCCAAATATGCACCTAATGAAAACAGCTTATGTTGTATATACAATATTAATTCACGGTCATCTGATTCTGTCAAGTAAGTCAAGAGCAAACCTATCTGGGAGTTCAGTTCATCAATCGTTCCATAAGCATCCAGCCGGACATGTGTTTTAGAAACACGGATACCTCCAACCAGCGAAGTCGTTCCTTTATCACCCGTACATGTATAAATTCCACTTTTTTTCATAATATTCTAATTTTCGGTTCAAAAAAAATTCACTATACAATGCTCTTTACAACGCTTGGGATCGAAAAACAAAATTCCTACATCATAAAGATCAAAAGATACGGTAACCTTACTATCGGCAATCACGCTTTTCCACCATCGTTTCTTCATACTATCAGCATAAGGACAACTTACAAGCAAACAAGTATGAGCTTCTGTACGAGGTAATATCATCTCCCATATCTCTTTATATAATGAAGTATATCCTATATGCACCAGACCAAGTTTATTTTTATCCAAATAGCGAGTCAGCAATTCTAATTCATCACCTTGTTTATTTTCAATAGAATGAATTGACGATAAAACAGCAAGAACATCCTCCGGCAAAGAAGAATTAATTGTTACACAACGCATCTTTTCATTTCCTGCAGACAAGTAACTAACAGACAACCCGCTTCCTGTACCAATTTCAAGTAACGAAGCTAATTGCAAGTAATTTGACAATCTCAACAAAAAACGGTCTACCTTTTCCCGATGATGTGGATATTGATATAATGAAGGACGGAATACCTTTAATATTTTGTATTTATAATAAGGAAGAGATTCATAAATGACAAATGTTATCAAATAAAAATCTGATGGCGAATGAACGCCGTATCCACAGCGATGCGGGAATCGCTTAATCCAATTATATAGTCTGCGAAAAATCATGTTACTCTAATATTGTATACCGACAAAGATAGAAGGATATTATTATAACGCCAACAATTTAACATGTTATAGGCAATTAGAATCCTTTTGAATAGCCAACTGGATATAATTCTTTTCTTGCCAAACATTTAAGACTAAACAATACTCTAAAAGCATCTCACCTCAATTTATCTCAAAGTATTTTTCGCCTGTTGGCAAAAATTCAACAAACTTTTGCAAAAATAATTCATCAAATATTACGGCTGACCAACTATTTTTGCTTAAAAACAAATATTTATGCTCAACAAAATTTTATTCTTCACTCTTCTGTGCTCTTGCATGTTAGTATCTGCCCAAAACCACAGTTTTATACAGGTTGCTTACGACGATTGTGAATTCCATTTCTAGCGGATCAAGAAAGACAAGTTCAGTTAATTGCAGATGGGAACACAATATGTGAAGACATTCTTATCCCAGAAGGAAAAGAAGTAAGGGAAATAATTGACCTGCCCCGCCATGCTTTTGCTTACGGACAATTTGTTTTAGTAATAGTCCCCCAAAAAGGACCCAATGCCATAGTTTCTGAAATAAAACTATATTCCACCAACAGCCGGGAAATTAAAGCTGTAAGTAACGAAGCGAAGATAGCATTGGAAGACACACGTACCTACCAAGTAATCACCCAGGTTGATGCCGAAGCCAAGTTACCTCAACACACTCCAGTTCCCGAATCTGTTTCCGGAGTTTATAAAAACCGTATTTCTTTAAATGGTGTATGGGAGTTTAAAGAGTCCAAGTCAAATGAAAAATGGAAACCAATACAGATACCCGGACAATGGAATATGCAGGGATTTAAAGTGGACTCTGCTACCTTTGCTCACTATCGCCGTGAATTCGAAATTTCAGCGTTCTGGAAAAATCAAGAAGTTGTATTACGCTTCGATGGTGTACACAGTGAATATAAGGTGCTAGTAAACGGAAAGCAAGTAGGACAACATATGGGAGGTATGACTCCTTATGAAGTAAACATAACCCATGCGATAAATTCGGGTAAAAACAAGTTGGAACTATATGTCCGCAGTGAGTCGCTAGCAGATATGTTAGGAAGCCTTACACAATATGCAGCCCATCAATTGGGAGGAATTACGCGCAAAGTTACACTCTTTGCAATACCCAAAGTCCATATTTCTGACCTGAGGATTATAACAGACTTAGATTCACTTTACCAGAATGCCAGCTTAAAAATGAAAATAGCTGTGACCAATAAAACAGGACAGACTTTAAAAGATATACGTTTACAAGCTGCACTGCAAGGTACACTTCTTGCAGCAACAGATACATTACCAGCACTACAACCCGATGGAATGTGGAAAGGTGAAATCGAAATGCATGTAGAAAGACCTGATTTATGGGATCCCGAACACCCGAATCTGTACAAATAGCAAATAGGACTGTACATACAAGATAAGCAGCAAGAACTGTTAACCCGAAATATAGGGTTCCGCGAAGTACGCATACAAGTATACTTGACGCCGAAAATCGCTTCACATTTACAGATTTTAATGAACTTTACATTGAATGGAAATACGGTAACGAAAAAGGAAGAGCCCAAGCAAATTTACGACCTGGGAAACAAGGAAAAATCCAAATTAATGTACAAAACCCGAATGCCGGGAAACAGTTGTATTTACGTTTTACAGATGCCTGCGGAGTCATTATTGATGAATATATGATTCCTGTTGGAGAACAAATAGAAAATAAAATACCTCAATTGGCTTGTAAAAAGACCAAACTAAATACAAACAAAACCGCATTTGTAATAAAAGGAGATAATTTTGTCTGTGAAATCTCACGTACAAACGGGCTGATTAAACATTTAATAAAAAACGGAAAAACGATTTTAACAGGAGGGCCATATTTAATGGTTCTACCGTTAACGGGAGGTGGCTGTTATCCAAACCACAATGCAAATACACCTATATTCAATGACTGTTGTAAAAACTGGAAAGCAGAAGAAGTTACGGCTGAAACAGTAAAAGAAGGAGTTTTGATTCATGTAAAAGGTAAATATCAAGATTTTCATGGAAACTATAAAATGCTGATTAATGCAAATGGAAAAATCTGTATCAATTCAATGTTGTCCTAAACGTTTTTCGATAAAAACAAAAAAAGGAAGTCTACTTATTATTGGGGGATGACAAGCATTAAAAAATGATGCAAAAGAATCGGGAACCTGTTTCGGATGAGTCCAGGAAAGACCCATAAATTTAAAGGAAATAAAAAAGGAGAAAGTTAAATAACTTTCTCCTTGCTCGTACCCAGACCCGGGGTCGAACCGGGATGGATGTTACTCCACTGGTGTTTGAGACCAGCGCGTCTACCGATTCCGCCATCTGGGCATCTTTGTTTCTCGATTGCGATTGCAAAGGTAGTAATATTTTTTATACCTGCAAACATTTTCGCTATTTTTTTTCATTTAACCCTATTTATTATGTAAAAAAGGACCTCATTTGAAAAATAAGAATATCTTAGCAAAGAAAACCAAAGTATTATCAACATGAATCGTGACAACTATTACTGTGTCATTATGGCTGGGGGAACCGGAAGCAGATTTTGGCCTTACAGCCGTAAAAACATGCCTAAACAATTTCTTGATTTTTTTGGAACAGGGCAGACCTTACTTCAACAGACCTTTCAAAGGTATAAAGAACTTATCCCTGTAGAACAGATTTACATATCTACAAACATTGCTTATAAAGAACTGGTGCTTCAGCAACTGCCAGAGATTAAAGAGCATCAATTGCTTGTCGACGAGACACACAGAAATACAGCTCCTGCCGTCGTACATGCAGCTTTTTATCTAAAGCAAAAAAATCCGGATGCAATCATGATAATAGCCCCTTCGGACCATCTGATTCTTAAACCGGATAATTTCATCGCTTCGATTAATAAAGGCCTGGAGTTTGTCGAAAAGAACAGGATACTACTCACTATAGGAATCAAACCCACACGCCCTGAAACGGGCTACGGATATATACAAGTAGAAGAAAATAAAGAAGCTTGCTTTTACAGTGTAAAAACATTTGTAGAGAAACCAGCTATAGAGTTTGCACAATTCTTTGTAAACAGTGGCGAGTTTTATTGGAACTCTGGTATTTTTATCTGGAAAGCAGATGATATTCTTCATAAAATGCATCTGTATTCTGATAACATTTTTGAGAAAGGAGAATGCAAGGAGCCCGACTTCACATCTTGCCCCAATATTCCTATTGATTATGCTGTAATGGAAAAGACCGAAAATGTTTTTGTGCAGGACTGCGATTTTGGATGGGCCGATTTAGGCACTTTCGGTGCACTCTATGACGCCGCTCCCAAAGACATGAATCAGAATGCTACATTAAACAGCAACACAATGCTTTACGACTGCAAAGACAACATTGTATTAATCCCCAAGGACAAGCTGGCTGTTATAGAAGGTCTTGAAAATTACTTAGTCACACTTAATGACAATGTCTTGCTGATTTGTAAAAAGGATAATCCTAACAATATCCGCAAGTTTGTCAACGATGTGCAAATGAAATTTGATGAAAAATACTTGTAAATAGTCCATAGAAAGAAGAGGTCCCGACTTCATTGTGATGGAATCAGGACTTTTTCCTTTAACACTCAAAAGTGATACCCAAGGTCGGAAGTAGGGTCCCACTTTCTTGTTTGATATATTTCATAATATAGCGTTGCTCTGATGCCGGAGCTTCCGGATTTTCGATTACACCGGTACTCATCAAAACATCTAGCTGCTTGAAGATACTATGTGTTATATTTTGAATATCCAGGTAGAATCCTAACATACATTTTTTTTAATAAAAGGTTTTGTCTACCCGGACATCCAGTTGCGCGTAAGCAGAAAGCCGGCCTGTATTATAGCGCGTATAATCATAATATGGTTTTCCCTGGACATTCCAGGCTTCCACCAACGAAGATTTTTCTTCATCGTATGGAGTATATGGAGCACCTCCGATACAGCTCAATTTAACTCCGGCACTCCACTGCTTGGGGAAATAATAAGTACCGCTAGCATTTATTATAAAACGGTTATCCCAGGCTGAAGGCAAATATGCTGCTTCTTTATCCCGTCGATACTCACTTTTATACAAAGTTGCAGCCACTGATAAATTAAACTTCTGCACTTTCAGCCAGCGCAGCATCAATTCCAATCCATAAGAACGGCCTTCGGCCGATGAAACCAAAGCCTCATTACCGATTACCCCATAATCATTGCCTTTGCACATCAAAGGTATTCCATCTGTTACGGAAAGCGGTATGTGTCCATAGCTCTTATGAAACCCTTCTAACGACAATTCCATACCAGAAAGCGGTGTCCAACTGATGCCTACAGCTTTTTGTCCAACAGACATATATGAAAGAGACTTGTTTACCCAATTTTGCGCAGCATCTTTAAATTCCAAAGCTGTATAAGGAGGCAACTGATAATACAAGCCTAAATGCCCATTCACAAACAGATTGTCTATGAGCTTATAAGAAAGAGACATTCTAGGTGAAAGCTGTTCCTCGAGTTTATTGGCCGCTGAAGAAAAACTGCATATATCTGTACGAACGCCCAATGATGCAGAAAATTTTTCATCAGACGATGTATAATCTGCAGAAGCATAAAGGCCACCTCTCCACAGGTTCAAATCGGCACGATAATCATAGCGTTCCTCTTCTTAAACAAAGCGATTCTGGGAAAAAGTATTATCATACTGCGAGTAGACTAACTCTACCCCACCCTTCACTTTCCAATTTCCTAAAGCCGAACTGTTCTCCAAACGCAGCCTGCTTTCCTGTTCTATTGATTTCAATCTCAACATCAGATTGCTTCCGCTACTTTCATCGTTATCCTGATATTTCAAATTACGATTATTCAAGTAACTATGGCTTATGGAAACACTCTGAATATGGTTCCCGGCATAATGCTTATATATTGCGCTTAAGGTAAAAGTTTCCTGCTCAATTTTAGGCAAATAGCTCAACAGATAATCGGCATTTTCACCTTCTACATCCATATTCAGTTTCATACGGTCTATCCCTCCAATTTCCAGAACAGTCAATTCATTCGTACTATTGAAACGGGTTTTTATTTTAAACTGTGCATCAGTATAGGCCGGCAGGAAAGGCAACCCTAATACTTTAAACAGCAATTGCAGGTAAGATTGTCTGACTGAAACCAAATATGAGGTTTTAGAGGACAAATGCCCAGTCGATGTCAGCAAAAAACTCCGAAGCTCCTAAAGTTGCCTTAAAAGAATTACGGTCCATATCACCATCTATTAACCTGAAATCAAGAACTGAGCTTAAGGCACAGGCAAACGCGAAATTGTTTCTATTACCTTACCTTTTATTTGGAAGGTCTGTGCCAGTATAAATAAGGGAGTACAAACACAGAAAACAAACAGCCAAATTCTTCTATTCATGGGAATGATATTTGAAAAACAAAAAAGCATCTTATACCTAATGCAGTACAAGATGCTTCAAATATAATAAAAAAGAAACTATTATTAACGATTTACCCATGCATTATGAATAGCCTGAGCTATGGCTTCAAACTCTTCGGCAGTCAATTTAAGTTTGGGATTTGAAAAAAGCATATCCGATTCTTTCTGAATAGGAATAAGATGAATGTGTGCATGAGGCACTTCCAACCCGATAACCGCCTGTCCTACTTTACGACAAGGGAAAGCAGTCTGAATAGCCAATGCTACACTTTTAGCAAAAACCTGCATAGCAGCCAGCTCCTCATCGCTCAAGTCAAATATATAATCAACTTCACGTTTAGGCACCACGAGGGTATGTCCCTTTACCAACGGATTAATGTCGAGAAAAGCATAAAACTGATCATTTTCTGCTACTTTATAGCTAGGAATCTCACCTGCTATAATCTTACTAAAAATTGTTGCCATACTCTATTAGGAATTATAAAAGGGGCAAAACCTGCAAAACAGGCTGCCCCTTCCAGTTAAAATGATATACTCATAATTTCAAGCGTAATCTTTCCCTGCGGAATTGTAATCTCTGCTACATCACCTACTTTCTTACCCAATAAACCTTTGGCAATAGGTGTATTAACAGAAATCTTACCCTCTTTCAGGTTAGCTTCGCTTTCAGATACAATTGTATAAGCCATCTTCATGCCTGTCTTTACATTCTTCAACTCTACACGAGTCAGAATCTGTACAGTATCAGCATTCAGCTTAGATGTATCAATAATCTTAGCATCACCAATTGTTGCTTTCAACTGATTAATTTTCATTTCCAGCAAACCCTGAGCTTCTTTTGCTGCATCGTATTCTGCATTTTCAGACAAATCACCTTTATCACGCGCCTCTGCAATTGCAGCAACAATTCTAGGACGCTCAACAGCCTCCAGATACTTCAACTCGGCTACCAGTTTCTGATAGCCTTCTTCTGACATATACGCCATACTAGTTTCCTCCTTTTTATCTTGTTAAATTATTTACTATCTATAAAACAAAAAAGAATTCCGACATCACTTAATGCCGGAACCCTCTTCCTTTTTCTTTTACCGTTGGCAAAGATAATCTTTTCTTTGATACCAGTCAAGTTTACTTCACTTCTATTTTATCATGCTGTGTAACATATATATTAGAGCAATTTATTTATTGCTGCCTCAAGGTCTGTTTGAGGTGTTGCACGCAAGCTCAATTCATTTGAACGGTTAATCAAGAATATAGTGGGTAACTGAGTTACACTATATAAATTGGCATAAGTAGAATACACCCCTTTGGCATCTCTTACACAAATCCAAGGCAGGTTATCAGAAGCAACTTTCCAGAAATGTTCGTCTCCATCCAACGATATTTGATAGATTTCCAGTCCTTTTGCCGAGTACTTATTATATAACTCACGCAATGCAAGGTTATAAGTTCCAGACATCTTGTCCTGATAAGTTGTAAAATTCAACAATACAACCTTTCCTTTCAGCTCTGACAACGTACGGACATTTCCATTAACATCACGCAACTGAATATCAATCAATGACGCTTCCTTCACAACATCAGAATTAACCTCCAATTCTTTTTCTTTAACGACACGGGTATTTTTCATTCCCTTAATCACCGTATTATATAGATTACGTGAGCGGTCGGCGTGTGGATAAGCGTTATTAAGGCTTGTTGCTACTGCTGCAAAACATTTTACGTCATTACGGTCTGTCAACGGATCAAAAATCATAGCTCCGTTTACTTCCTGAAGCAAAGCAAAATATGCATAGGGCTTATTAGGCGCAGCAAAAATATAATTCCGCTTTACCTGATCTTTGTATCTTGCTATTGTCTGCTGAAGACTGTCCTGCAAAATACCAATAGGCATAGAAGCTGCACTAAGCTCGTTCACGCGTTTCTGCAAATCGGCCTGAAGCAAGACCAATTCCTTAATTTTGTCATTATTTTCCGAACCTTCGACTTTATAGCCAGTAGCAAACGTCGCAAAGTCGGCATGAATACCGATGGTTTCAGTAGAATCTACAGAAAAGTTAATCACTTTATCATCAACCCGCAAACGATAATATTCGGGCGATTCCGGACGATTCCCGCTAAAACTATAACTTCCAGACGCATCCAACTTAACAGAATCAAGCGTTTCGATTCCCGAAAGTCCGGAATGTTCAAAATACAAGACTTTATCTGCCGCATCTGTAATATTTCCTTCTACGGTAAACGAAGGCTTATGCTCACAAGCTGTAACCATACCAAGCAATGCCAGCAATAAATATCCTTTTCCTTTCATATACATCTTACGAATTAAAAAAATTTGCCTGCAAAGATACGGCTTTTCACGATTTGACAAAGATTTTTGCATCTATCTTATTTTCAGTACACAAAAAAGCACTAAAAAAATGATTTTTATTTCATTATACTCCCCTATACTACAAGAAATTCCCTATCTTTGTACGAATTTTGAAAAAAATATCTATTAATACATTTTTTATGATCAATCCTATTGTTAAGACGATCGAGCTTGGTGATGGAAGAACCATTACACTCGAAACGGGAAAGCTGGCAAAACAGGCAGATGGTGCTGTTATGCTACGCATGGGTAATACCATGTTGCTGGCTACTGTTTGTGCAGCAAAAGATGCAGTTCCCGGTACAGATTTTATGCCTCTTCAGGTAGAGTACAGAGAAAAATATTCCGCATTCGGACGTTTTCCAGGTGGCTTTACCAAACGTGAAGGAAAGGCTTCAGATTACGAAATTCTCACTTGCCGTCTGGTAGACCGCGCATTGCGTCCACTTTTCCCAGACAATTACCATGCTGAAGTTTACGTAAATATCATACTTTATTCTGCCGATGGTGTTGACATGCCAGACGCATTGGCCGGTTTGGCTGCTTCTGCCGCACTGGCTGTTTCAGACATTCCATTCGGAGGTCCGATTTCTGAAGTACGTGTTGCACGTATCGACGGACAATTTGTTATCAACCCAACATTCGAAGCTCTTGAACGTGCCGACATGGATATCATGGTAGCCGCTACTTATGAAAATATCATGATGGTAGAAGGTGAGATGAAAGAAGTGTCTGAACAAGACTTGTTGGAAGCTATGAAATTTGCCCACGATGCTATCAAAGTTCATTGCAAAGCGCAGATGGAACTGATGGAAGAAGTTGGCAAAACTGTAAAACGCGAATATTGTCACGAAGAAAACGACGAAGACTTGCGTAAGGCTGTTCACGATGCCTGCTACGAAAAAGCATATGCTATCGCTGCTTCAAGCAATAGAAACAAACATGAACGTCAGGATGCTTTCGACAGCATTTGCGAAGAATTCAAAGCACAGTTCACTGAAGAAGAGCTGGAAGAAAAAGAAGGTATGATCGACCGCTACTACCACGATGTGGAAAAAGAAGCTATGCGTCGTTGTATCTTGGATGAAGGCAAACGTCTGGATGGTCGTACAACTACAGAAATCCGTCCTATCTGGTGCGAGGTTAGTCCGCTGCCAGGCCCTCACGGTTCTTCTATCTTCACACGTGGAGAAACTCAGTCGCTCAGTACTGTTACATTGGGAACCAAACTGGACGAGAAAATTGTGGACAATGTTCTTGACCAGCATAAAGAACGTTTCTTGTTGCACTACAACTTCCCTCCATTCTCTACTGGTGAAGCAAAAGCACAGCGCGGTGTAGGCCGTCGTGAAATCGGTCACGGTCACTTGGCATGGCGTGCTTTGAAAGGACAAATTCCAGAAGATTATCCATACTGTGTACGTGTCGTTTCAGATATCCTTGAATCAAACGGTTCTTCATCAATGGCTACAGTTTGTGCCGGAACACTTGCTCTGATGGACGCTGGTGTACCTATCAAGAATCCGGTATCTGGTATTGCAATGGGATTGATCAAAAATGCCGGTGAAGATAAGTATGCTGTCCTTTCAGATATCCTTGGTGATGAAGACCACCTGGGAGATATGGACTTCAAAGTTACAGGAACATGCAAGGGTATCACTGCTACTCAGATGGATATCAAATGTGACGGACTTACATACGATATTTTGGAAAAAGCATTGCTTCAGGCAAAACAAGGCCGTGAATACATTTTAGGAAAGATTACTGAATGTATCGCTCAGCCGAACTCAGACTTGAAGCCTCATGCTCCACGTATCGAGACAATGACTATTCCAAAAGAATTTATTGGAGCAGTAATTGGCCCAGGCGGTAAAATTATTCAGGGAATGCAGGAAGAAACTGGTGCTACTATCACAATCGAAGAAGTAGACGGTGTAGGCCGAATCGAAATTGCAGGTACAAACAAAAAATGCATCGACGATGCTGTACGCATGATCAAAGGTATTGTTGCTGTTCCTGAAATCGGTGAAGTTTATATCGGTAAGGTTCGTTCTATCATGCCTTATGGTGCATTCGTAGAGTTCCTGCCAGGAAAAGACGGCTTGCTACACATCTCTGAAATGGATTGGAAACGTCTGGAAACTATCGAAGAGGCTGGATTGAAAGAAGGCGATGAAATCCAAGTTAAGCTGTTGGATATCGACCCGAAAACAGGCAAATTCAAACTTTCACACAAAGTTCTGCTGCCAAAACCGGAAGGTTTGCAAAACGGTAACGGAGCAAAACGCGAAAGAAAGCCTCACAACAATGAGCAGAAATAATGCTACATACTAAAATTGAAAAAGGTCCTCAAAATGAGGATCTTTTTTTATAAATTAAAAGAGGATTGCTTAACACAATCCTCTCTTCATATCCAACGGTAAAAATCAATCTTCTACTACCTGAAAATCCTCTTTACCTACACCGCAAACTGGGCAAACCCAATCTTCAGGAATATCTTCAAAAGCTGTTCCTGCTGCAATACCGCTATCTGGATCACCTACTTCTGGATCATATACCCAGTCACATACTGTGCAAATGTACTTTTTCATGCTTCAATACGTTTTTAATGTTAGTTATTATGGTTAATATATACAGAACAAATATATACAGATTTTGTTTAATCCTACTTATTCAATAACATTTTTTTAAATTCTTCCATACCTTCCGAAGCACCTTTTTGTATCACGATAACCTCACGCCCATAAGGAACTCTAACCGTCTTGGGATCAATAAGGTATACTGGCACACCTGCACGCACATAATTCAGTAATCCTGCAGCTGGATACACATTAAGTGAAGTACCTATAATCAGAAATATATCAGCTTCCATCACCTGCTCTATGGCCAATTCAATCATCGGTACACTCTCACCAAACCATACAATAAACGGACGTAGCTGAGAACCGTCAGAGGCCAAATCGCCTATCTTGACTTCATAATTCTCGGGAGACAATTCCCGAATACAAGACACATCATTGGGATTTTTACTGGAAGTAACCTTGGTAAGCTCACCGTGCAAATGAATAACTTTACTACTGCCAGCCCTTTCATGCAAATTATCTACATTCTGAGTAATAACCGTAACATCAAAATCATCTTCCAGCGAAGCCAACAATTCATGTCCTCTGTTAGGACGCACTTGCAACAATTGTTTTCTACGCTCATTATAAAAATTAATCACAAGTTCCGGATTCGCTGCATACCCTTCAGGAGTTGCCACCTGCTTTACCGGATACTGATCCCATAATCCACCTGCATCACGAAATGTACTGATACCACTCTCTGCACTCATTCCAGCCCCTGTCAATACTACTATTTTTTTCATATAAAATCCTCCCATGTTATTGGTATTCACAAAAATAAGAAAATTTAATCACCGAAAGGGCTTCCGATTCAAAGAAAAAGAATACATTTGCAACTCGTAAAATAATCTTATAAATAATTCAGTTTTTTATGGATAAATTTAGCTACGCCATTGGCCTGGGTATTGGCCAGAACTTGTTGAGTATGGGGGCTCGCAACATTGAAGTAAACGATTTCGCTCAGGCAATCAAGGACGTATTAGAAGGTAACCAAACTGCAATTTCTCATAATGAAGCACGCGAAATTGTAAATAAATACTTTACCGAACTGGAAGAAAAAATCAATGCAGAAAACATTGCTAAAGGTAAGGCGTTCCTCGAAGAAAATAAGAAAAACCCAAATATCGTAACACTCCCTAGCGGATTGCAGTACGAAGTTATCACAGAAGGTAACGGCAAACAGCCTAAAGCAACCGATCGTGTTCGTTGCCATTATGAAGGAACTCTGATCGACGGAACTTTATTTGACAGCTCAATCAAACGTGGCGAACCTGCTGTTTTTGGGGTAAATCAGGTTATCAAAGGATGGGTAGAAGCTTTGCAGTTAATGTCTGAAGGTGCAAAATGGAAACTTTATATTCCTTCTGATTTGGCCTATGGAGCTAATGGTGCCGGTGAAATGATTCCTCCTCACAGCACACTTATTTTCGAAGTAGAATTAATTGAAGTTTTGTAATATTTAAAAGATAAAAAGACAAATGAAAAAAAGCACAATTTTCATGATGTTTGCAGCTGCTGCCAGCCTGGCATCGTGTACAGCACAAGGCCCTAAAGCAAACATCAAATCGGACGTTGACTCATTATCATATATGATTGGTATGACCAACACACAAGGCTTGAAAGACTATGTTATCAGCCGCATGGGTGTAGATACTGCATACATGGCAGATTTCATCAGAGGTATCGAACAGGGAACAAAAGAAACAGATGCTAAACAGAAAGCTTACATGGCCGGTATGCAGATTGGACAGCAAATCAGCGGTGACATGTTCGATGCTATCAACAGACAGCTGTTTGGCAATGACTCTGTAAACAGCTTGAGCAAAGAAAACTTCTTGGCTGGTTTCATTGCTGCCGTACAGGAAAAAGGTATGGTTGACATGAACACTGCCAATGACTTTGTACGTACAAAAGCTGATGCAATCAAGGCAAAAAATACAGAAGAAAAATATGCCGAGTACAAAGCAGAAAACGAAAAATTCCTTGCAGAAAACAAAACTAAAGAAGGAGTTAAAACCACTCCTAGCGGTTTGCAATATAAAATTATCAAAGCAGGAAACGGAGCTATTCCTACTGACTCTTCAACAGTAAAAGTTAACTATAAAGGTACTTTGATTGACGGAACTCAGTTTGACAGCTCTTACGACCGTAAAGAGCCTACTACTTTCCGCGCAGACCAGGTTATCAAAGGATGGACTGAAGCTTTGACTATGATGCCTGTTGGTTCTAAATGGGAGCTTTATATTCCACAGGAACTGGCATACGGAGCAAGAGAAGCTGGTCCGAAAATCAAACCTTTCTCAACTCTGATTTTCGAAGTAGAATTAATTAGCATCGAAAAATAATTCGTAAACTCCAATTAAAACCATATAAAAAGAGCTATTCACCAAGGCGAATAGCTCTTTTTTATTACTCATAATATGCACTAAATTATTTCTTGTCACGAAGCATACTGCTGGCTTCTACTACATTCACCACATAGTCTCCCAGCTTTTCGCATTCATTTACCATATCCATATAGTAGATACCTGTCTGATAATCGTACTCTTTATTATTCACCGACTGCAGGTTTAAATCTCTAAGCTGTTTTCTGTAATTATTGATTTCATTTTCCAGATTAAATGCCTTATTGATTTCAGAAACACGTTGGGTTTCCGCATGTTCTACCACCTCTCTCATATTCAATAAAGCCTGTTCTACCAAATCAAACATCTGAAAAAGGTTTTGTTCTTGTTTTTCTGTAAAAGGCTCATTACTGTTTACCTTACGGGTAATGGTGCGCGATAAGTTGTAGCAACTGTCTCCAATGCTTTCTATTTCATCCACTTCACGCTGCATTCCTTGCACTGCCGCCTTTCCTTCCGAGCTTAACCGGCCGTCAAGTACATTATTCAAATAACGTGCTATCTCAAGCTCCATCCGGTCGCTGATATTCTCGTATTTCTCTATTCTGCTGAAAAGTTTATTAAAATCAGCCCCGTCTTTCATGATAAACAATTGTTTTACCATACCAAACATACGGTGTGTACGGTCGATATAAACCAATATTTCCTTTCTTGCCTGAAGAATAGAAAGCTCTGAAGTGGACAGAAGCCCTCCTGCTATATACTTCAAATGATATTCTTCATCCTCTGCTTTTTGTGGAATAATCATGCAGACAGTCTTTTCAATTGGTTTCACAAACCAAATCAGCAAGAGCACATTACAAACATTAAATGCAGTATGGAAAGCCGATAATTTAAATGAAACAGCAACCGACGGGTCTGGTGTTCCCATCACATTATCCACAAACCATGAAACCCCTTCTATAAATGGATGGAATACACATAAAACCCAGCAAACGCCAAAAATATTAAAAACCAGATGAGCTAAAGCCGCTCTTCGGGATTGAGTATTTCCAGTAAGGGCAGCCAGATTGGCCGTAATAGTCGTTCCGATATTTTCGCCCAAGACCAATGCAGCTCCAAGTTCAAAGCTTATCCACCCATTAGCACACATAATCAGGGTAATGGCCATTGTAGCCGCCGAAGCCTGTACCACCATAGTCAGGATAGTTCCGATGATGACAAACAAGAAGATAGAGCCATATCCCATATCCGTATAATTCTGTACAAACGACAGCATCTCCGGATTCCGGCTCAAGTCCGGAGCATTTCCTTTAAGAAGCGAAAGACCCATAAACAAAAAAGAGAAGCCAAAAATAAATTCACCAATTGATTTTCGACTACTCTTTCCACTAAATAACAACGGTATTCCTACAGCCAGCAAGGGCAACGACATAGCTGCCATATCTACTTTAAACCCAAGGGTAGAAATAATCCATGCAGTAACCGTAGTACCGATATTGGCACCCATAATTACCCCAATAGACTGAGTTAAAGTAAGAAGGCCCGCATTTACAAAGCTAACCACCATAACAGTAGTAGCCGAAGAAGATTGTATCAGCGCCGTAATCAGCACTCCAGTCAGTACCCCGGTTACCCGGTTTGTTGTCATTGCCGTAAGAATGTTACGCAACCTGTCACCTGCAAACTTCTGCAATCCCTCACTCATAATCTTCATTCCGTAAAGGAAAAGCGCAAGCGAACCTACCAGCTTTAAAAAATCATAAAAAGAATACTCCATTTGTAATTAGTTTAACAGGAATTGGATTGTTAGTTTTTATTTAATAACTTACGAAACAATTCCATTTTGTTTAGAAATAGATATTACATTTATGTTACAAATATATTGTAAAAACAACAATCAGACAAAAAATTTCCCAAAAGGAAGTTCTTTAATTGATATTTATAATGATTTTAATTTAGAAATGCCCTACGGCCCAATAAGTGCCAAAGTAAACAATAAAGTTGAAAGTCTCGATTTTCAGGTATACTACAATAAAGACGTTGAGTTTCTCGATATCACCAGTCAGTCTGGAAAGCGGACTTACGTACGCTCTTTGTTCTTCGTTTTGGTAAAAGCTGTTGAAGACCTCTACCCCAACGGACAAATCATCCTTGAACATCCGGCTTCTAAAGGATATTTCTGTAATCTGAAAATTGACCGGGACATTGAGCTCAGTGATGTTCAGAAAATCAAAGCCAAAATGAAGGAAATCATCCAATGTGATATTCCTTTCGAACGGGTAGAATCACATACCGAAGATGTTGTACGCCTCTTCAGAGAGCGAGGTATGAACGACAAGGCCTTACTGTTGGAAACCAGCGGACAGCTATATTCAAGCTACTACAGACTGGGCGATACGGTAGACTATTTCTATGGAAGCCTGGCCCCCAGCACAGGATACATCCGTCTGTTCGACCTCATAAAATACTATGATGGCCTACTGTTGCGTATCCCAAGCTATGAGAATCCCGAAAAACTGGAAGATGTCATCAAACAGGAAAAAATGCTCGAAGTCTTTCAGGAGTCACATCACTGGAACCAGATTTTAGGAGTAAGTACAGTCGGCGAACTGAATGTTGCCTGCAACGAGGGACATGCCACCGAACTTATCAACATTTCCGAAGCCCTACAGGAAAAAAAGATAGCACACATTGCCGATGAGATTGTCAACCGGGCCAATACCGATAGAGAAGTGAAGCTCATTCTTATTTCGGGCCCCTCTTCATCCGGAAAAACTACTTTCAGCAAGCGCCTGAGTATCCAGTTGCTTGCCAGCGGCATACGCCCCTATCCGGTATCTCTCGACGATTATTTCGTAAACAGAGAAGATACCCCCAAAGACAGTAACGGAAACTATGACTATGAATCCCTGTATGCATTAGACCTGGACTTTTTCGAATCACAGCTTCAGGACCTTCTGGCTGGAAAAGAGATAGAACTGCCCCGTTTCAATTTTACAACCGGATTGCGCGAAGCCAGCGGAAAGAAGCTGCGTCTTCGGGACAACATGATACTGATACTGGAAGGCATACATGCTTTGAATCCAATGCTGACAGCCCATATTCCCGAAGCCCACAAGTTCAAAATCTATGTATCGGCCCTGACAACCATCATGCTCGACAATCATAACTATATCCCTACCACCGACAACCGACTGCTCCGAAGAATCATACGCGACTTCAAATACAGAGGATACTCGGCCGAAGAGACCATAGCCAGATGGCCAAGCGTACGTGCAGGCGAAGACAAATGGATATTCCCGTATCAGGAAAATGCCGACGCCATGTTCAACTCAGCACTTCTGTTCGAGCTGGCAGTACTGAAAGACAATGTCGAACCCATTCTTCGCAAAGTCAAAAACAACTGTCCGGAATATTCAGAAGCATATAGGCTGCGCCGGTTTCTGGAGTACTTTACATCCGTACAAGACCGGGAACTTCCTCCAACGTCACTTCTTAGGGAATTCCTGGGAGGAAGCAGTTTCCAGTATTAAAAAATTCCAAGAACAAGGTATATTCACCAACAAATAACTACTTTTGTGTAAAATACAAAAACAACAGCAAAATGGTACAAGGTTCACGTCAGGTGCAGACACAGGCACAGCAACAGGTACAGACTCTTTCTCCCCAACAAATTTTGGCAGTAAAACTTTTAGAACTGCCAACCATGGAACTGGAGGAACGTATTCACGCAGAGCTGCTGGACAATCCAGCCCTGGAGGAAGGTAAAGAAGCACCAGACAATGACACTGAAAACGATTATAACGTAGACGAGAACGGAGATCCTAACCCCGAAAGCAGTGAAGACTTGTCACTGGGAGATTACCGTACCGAAGATGATATACCCGATTATAAGCTTCAGGAAAACAACCGTTCCAAAGGAGAAATAGCCGAAGAAATTCCATTTTCGGATACAACGTCTTTCTACGAAATACTGAAAGAGCAGTTAAGCATGCAGGATTTGGATGCACATCAAAAAGAACTGGCAGAGTATATCATCGGTTCTTTGGATGATGACGGACTGCTCCGTAAGAGTAACGACACACTGATTGACGAACTGGCTATCTATCACGGGATTTCCACTACACCAGAGGAATTAGAACATATTATCAACATTATTCAGGACTTCGACCCGGCAGGAATCGGTGCACGCAGTCTGCAGGAATGTCTGCTGCTTCAGATAAAAAGGAAAGAAAATTCTCTGCTGAAACAGATTGAATATGACATTATCGATAAATACTGCGATGATTTTACCCGCAAAAACAAGGAGAAAATCATCCAGCGTCTCGGCATATCCGAAGAACAATACGATGCTGCTGTAGCCGAACTGGTCAAACTCAATCCACGCCCGGGAAGCTCGCTAGGAGAAGCTATCGGAAAGAATTTCCAGCAAATTATACCCGATTTCATTGTCGAAACAGAAGATGACGGAACCATATTGCTGAGCCTCAACAACCACAACATTCCCGAGCTACGCCTCAGCAGAGAATTTACGGAAATGCTGGACGAACATACACGCAACAAGAACAACCAGAGCAAAGAGTCGAAAGATGCCATGCTGTTCCTGAAACAGAAGGTAGATGCAGCCCAAGGATTCATCAATGCCGTAAAGCAGCGTCAGCAAACCCTCATGTCTACCATGCAGGCCATTATAGACCTGCAGCGTCCGTTTTTCCAGGAAGGCGATGAGTCACTTCTCAAGCCCATGATTCTGAAAGATGTAGCCGAACGTGCCAAGCTCGACATCTCTACCGTTTCCAGAGTCAGCAACAGCAAGTATGTGCAAACCAATTTCGGCATCTATGCCTTGAAGTTCTTTTTCAGCGACGGTTATACCACCGAAGACGGCGAAGAGCTTTCCATCCGCGAAATAAAGCGCATCCTTAAAGAATTAGTCAACGGTGAAGACAAAAACAAACCCTACACCGACGACGAACTAGCCGACTGCCTCAAAGAAAAAGGATATCCCATTGCACGAAGAACAGTAGCCAAATACCGGCAACAACTTAATATACCTGTAGCAAGATTAAGACGATAACATCATGGAAACAAATATTCCTGACCAGCTGACCTTCCATAGTTCGGAAGAAAGAACAGAAGACACAACAATACAGAAAGACAAGCTATACCTTGTAGCCAGAGTAATTTCGGCCATCTTTACTCCCTTCATGGTTCCACTGGTAGCTTTTCTGCTATTGTTCTTCTGCACCTATTTGCGCATCATGCCTCTGCAATACAAGCTCATTATACTGTCCATGGTATATTGCTTCACCATATTGCTGCCCATGCTGGCCATCTATCTGCATCAGAAAATAAACGGATTAGGCATCAAAGGACTTACCCACCGGAAAAACCGTTTCATTCCTTACGGACTGACCATCATCAGTTACCTGGGCTGCCTGGGTACCATGTACAAATTGCATCTCCCCCGCTACATGTCGGGCATTATCATTGCCACGCTGATTTGCATGATTATATGTACACTGGTAAACCTGAAAATCAAGATAAGCACCCACGTAGCCAGCAGCGGCCTGCTGGTAGGCGGTCTCTTGTCCTACAGTTTCATCTTCCACTTCAATCCCGTCTTCTGGCTAAGCGTCAGCATTCTGCTTGCCGGGATGCTTGGTTCGGCCCGTATCATCGTCAAGCAGCATACACTCACCGAAGTTCTGGGCGGATTTATTGTAGGTTTATTTTGTGGAATCACCGGAATTTTGTTTATTTGAATCAAGATATAAACCCTTAAAATCGAAACATTATGAATTTTCCAAACAACGTAAAGTACACCAGCGAACACGAATGGATTCGTCTGGAAGGCGATATTGCCTATGTAGGAATCACCGACTATGCACAGGAACAGCTGGGAGATATTGTTTTCGTAGATGTCCCTACGGCAGGTGAAACACTCGAGCAAAACGAAGTATTCGGCAGCATAGAAGTCGTAAAAACTGTTTCCGACCTTTTCCTCCCCATTGCAGGCGAAGTACTGGAAGTAAACAGCGCTCTGGAAGAAAACCCGGAACTGGTCAACCAAGACCCGTATGGCGAAGGCTGGATTATCCAACTCAAACCCAGCGACCTCTCTCAGATGGATACGCTGCTGGATGCCGAAGCATACAAGAATATCATTAATGAATAAATAAAACAAATTATGAAACCAATTGTAAGTATCATCATGGGCAGCACATCCGATCTTCCCGTAATGGAAAAAGCGGCCAAACTGCTCGACGAAATGCAAGTTCCTTTTGAAATGAATGCCCTTTCGGCCCACCGTACTCCGGCCGAAGTAGAAGCGTTTGCAAAAGGAGCAGCCGACCGCGGCCTCAAAGTAATTATCGCCGCAGCAGGCATGGCAGCAGCACTGCCGGGAGTAATTGCAGCCAACACTACTCTTCCCGTCATCGGCGTTCCTGTAAAAGGTTCTGTTCTGGACGGAGTAGACGCACTTTACTCCATCATTCAGATGCCTCCCGGCATCCCAGTAGCTACCGTAGCCATCAACGGTGCCATGAATGCAGCTATTCTGGCCGTACAGATGCTGGCTCTGAGTGATGCTGCATTGGCCGAAAAATTTGCAGCCTACAAGGAAGGCTTGAAAAACAAGATTGTGAAAGCCAACGAAGAGCTGAAAGAAGTTAAATACACATACAAGACAAATTAATGGATTACTTCAATTATTCTCGCCGACAGGCAAATGAAGTATATGTAGGCGCCACTCCTTTGGGTGGCGCTTATCCTATACGCATACAGAGTATGACCAACACGGTCACCATGGATACCGAAGCCTGTGTAGAACAGGCCAAACGCATCATTCAGGCTGGTGGAGAATACGTCCGTCTCACTACCCAGGGAGTACGCGAAGCAGAGAACCTGAAAAACATCAACATGAGTCTCCGCTCGCAGGGATACGACACTCCACTTGTGGCAGATGTCCACTTCAACCCGAACGTAGCAGATGTGGCAGCCCTCTATGCCGAAAAAGTACGCATCAACCCGGGCAACTATGTAGATGCCGCACGCACTTTCAAGAAACTGGAATATACCGACGAAGAGTATGCCCAGGAAATCCAGAAAATACGCGAGCGCCTTGTTCCTTTTCTCAACATCTGCAAGGAGAACCATACAGCCATCCGTATCGGTGTAAACCACGGCTCCCTGTCCGACCGCATCATGTCGCGCTACGGTGATAGCCCCGAAGGAATGGTCGAGTCCTGCATGGAGTTCCTGCGCATCTGTGTAGCAGAGAATTTCACCAATGTGGTTATCTCCATCAAAGCTTCGAACACCGTCATCATGGTACAGACCGTACGTCTGCTGGCCCAGCAAATGGAAGCAGAGAATATGGCATTCCCACTCCACTTGGGAGTAACCGAAGCCGGAGATGGTGAAGACGGCCGTATCAAGTCTGCTTTGGGTATCGGAGCACTGTTATGCGACGGACTGGGCGATACCATCCGCGTTTCACTGAGCGAGGCTCCCGAAGCAGAAATCCCGGTTGCCCGCAAACTGGTAGACTATGTAACGAAGCGTGCCGGACACCCGTACATTCCAGGTATGGAAGCACCCGACTTCAATTACATCCACCCTACCCGCAGAAAGACACAGCCCGTAGGAAACATCGGCGGAGACAATCTCCCGGTAGTTATTTCCGCACGACTCGAAGGAAACCTGGATACGAATCCTCAGTTCAAGCCCGATTACATCTACTGCGGACAGCAATTGCCCGAAAAAGCCGATGCAAACACCGGGTATATCGTCGATGCCAACGTATGGGACGGCACAGAAGGCACTTATCCGGCATTCAACTTCAAGCAGATGGTCGAACTGCACCACCATCCGGCCAAACAGAAATTCCTGTTCATGACCTATATGGCCCTTACCGAAGAGGTAGTAGCAGGCTTGCGTCTGCACCCCGAAGTGGTCATCGTAGCCCAGAGCAACCATCCCAACCGTTTGGGAGAATTCCGCGGACTGGTGCATCAGCTCACCTGTCAGGGATTACAAAATCCGGTAGTATTCTTCCAGCACTATAGCGAAACCAATCTGGAAGACCTTCAGATTAAAGCTGCTGCCGACATGGGTGCCCTCATCATTGACGGCTTATGCGACGGTATTTTACTTTTCAACCAAGGAAATGATATTCCGATACAGAAAGTAGACGAAACAGCATTCGGTATCCTGCAGGCAGGAAGAGTGCGCATTTCCAAAACCGAATATATCTCCTGCCCCGGTTGCGGACGTACCCTTTACGACCTTGAAGCAACGATAGCCCGCATAAAAGCAGCCACATCACACCTGAAAGGCTTGAAAATAGGAATCATGGGATGCATCGTAAACGGTCCGGGCGAAATGGCCGATGCCGATTACGGTTATGTAGGAGCCGGACGAGGCAAAGTCAGTCTGTACAAACGGAAGGAATGTATCGAAAAGAATATTCCGGAAGAACAAGCTGTTGAAAAGCTGATTGAACTGATAAAGGCAAACGGCGACTATCACGAGAACTGTTAAACACCCATTAAAAAAGCGGAGCCGCATAAAGAAAAAACTCTTTTGCAGCCCCGCTTTATTTATATACAAGTAAATCCAGACTTTCTATTTCTTGGCAACCGCTGTTTCCGTTTTTTCCGGCACAGTCAGTATTCCCGCATATTTTGTTTGGTCGGCCAAAGTTTCCAGCGCCTTCTTCAAATCCTCGTCATCCTTCAGTCTTTCCATACAAGCCCCCTTCTGATAAAAATAACGCTTGATAATTTCCTGCGCAATCATTTCCTGAATCGGCTTCCTGAAATGGTCCAAATCACGGTCCATATTATGCGTCAGCTTCTTTTCGAGCGCTTCAAACTCCGCCTTGGCATCATCCATATAGCCCTCGAATTCGGCCACTTCTTTCAGGTTTTTCAGCACTTTCTCACTCTGGCGGTCGTACGTAAATTTCTTTTCTTTCACCAGTGCCTTAAAGTCCTCGTAATCCTTGTCGGTCAGCTTGAAATCTGCCACCGAAGCCAGCTGAGGATGATTCAGCACATACTGCGTACCATAGTCGAAAATCACATCCTCATTCATCAGATAGAACAAGATATTCGGATACTTTTCGCCTTTCACCTCTATATCCGGCCGGATACCACCTCCGTCACGCACCTCTCTGCCGGCAGCCGTATGGAATACGTGCGTCAGACTGTCGGGCGTACGGGCTACCGAACCATCGGCATTTCGTTTGGCATAATCAATGGCCTGTATACAACGGCCGCTTGGAATGTAATATTTGGCCGTTGTCACCTTCAGACTACCATTATAAGGCAGCGGACGAGGCACCTGCACCAATCCTTTTCCAAAAGTACGCTTACCCACAATCACGGCACGGTCCAAATCCTGCAAGGAACCGCTTACAATCTCTGCAGCCGAAGCCGTACTGCCGTCTACCAGTACTACCAATGGAATTTCGGTATCTACCGGCTCACTTTCGGTCTTATAACCCTCTTCACTCTGTTTCACCTTTCCCTTGAGCGTAACGATTTCCTTGCCCTTAGGAACAAACAGATTGACGATATCCACAGCTTCCGACAAAGAACCACCTCCGTTTCCACGCAGGTCGATAACCAGCGAAGACGCTCCTTTCTGCTTCAGCTCAATAAAAGCCTTCTTAAAGTCCTTGGCACAATTCTCGGTAAACTCCGACAATGCCAGATAACCTACCGAGTCGGCCACCATTCCATAATAAGGTATCGGATTCTGACGGATACTGCGTCGGGTAATCTTGAACTCCAGTACTTGCGGCTTGTCCTTTCCCGGTCTCTCCACCTTCAATAAGAAAGAAGTACCCGGTTCGCCCCGCAACTCCTGACTGACATGATCCGTCAGCTCGTTTTTCTCCATATCGCCACGCACCATGTCCTTTCCGCCTACAGAAAGAATCACGTCACCCGCCTTCAGACCTGCCTCCTGAGCAGGAGTACCTTCCAGCGGTTCCGTAATCACCACACGGTCCTTCGCATCGTAATAACGGATAGTAGCTCCGATACCGGCATATTTTCCGGTAATCATCTGTTTCAGGCTACCCATCTCCTCCTCCGGATAATACTCTGTATACGGGTCAGTCAGTGCCAGCATACCGTTAATGCCGTTCTGAATCATCTTTTCGGCATCAATCGTATCTACATAGAACATATCCAGCTCCTTAAAGACCGAGTTGAACACATCCAGGTTCTTCACAATCTGGAAATTACGGTCGTCTTCCTTGAAACCCAGCAAACCGGCTCCAAGCAGTGTCACCATACCTCCCAGCAACAAAAATCTTGAATTTATCTTCATGATAATGCAATAATCTAAAATTCAGACACAAATAAAAACATTATTCTGCAACCTACGGCAGAAAATCCTGCATATTTAACTTAATTTGCCGCTCGTGCAACCGTCTGTCTGCCTTATGGCTGTACCAGCGCGGCAATCTCCTCACGGATATACTCCCAGCGGCGCTTGCTCAGATTGGTTCCCACAATCTGTATTACCTGTCCGGCCAGAATATTGCTCAGTGCAGCACACTTCTCCAGCGAATAGCCGCAAATCAGTCCATACATAAAACCGGCAGCAAAAAAGTCGCCTGCCCCTGTCGTATCCACCACCTTTTTCACATCAGCCGCCTCTATACGTATCAGCTCGGTACCTTTTTTGATAATGGCACCCTCGCCTCCCAGTTTCAGGACAACCACACTACACTTGGCCGCTATTTCATGCACAGCCTCATCCGGTTGCTTGCCAGTAAAAGCCAAAGCTTCACTCTCGTTGGCAAAAACAATGTCCACATACTTCGTTATCAGCTGGTCGAAGAAATCTACCTGCCCTGCTACAATATTATAACTAGCCAAGTCCAGACAAACCTGCAACCCGGCCTCCTTTGCCAGTTGCATAGCCCGTATAATCAATTTTTTATCCTGCAGCAAATAACCTTCCACATAGAAATAGGCATACCCCTTGAACATGTCCACCGACAAATCTTCGGGATGCAAGGTAGCCGCCGCTCCCAAAAAAGTGGCAAACGTACGCTGTCCGTCCTGCGAAATAAATGTAGAAGCAATCCCGGTAGGAAGTGAAGAACGCAATAATTTCAGGTCCACATTATTTTTTTTCATGTTCTTCGCAAAAAAATCTCCCAGTTCGTCTTCACCGGCCTTTCCGATGAAACCTGTGGCCGCTCCAAGATTAGCCAGTGCGTAAATCGTATTGGCAGCCGAGCCACCAGTAGCCTTGTGCACCTTTTCGCCAGCATACATCTCCCTAATTTTCAACATCATAGCCTCATCCACCAACTGCATGCTTCCCTTCGGAAGTCCCATATCCTGTAGCATCTCATCCCGGTCTACAGCAAACAAGACATCTACCAGTGCATTACCTATACCTATAATTTTTTCCATTTTTGCGTATTTTTTTTTGCAAAGATATTGCATATTTCAAAATATCCTACTACCTTTGCATCGCAATTGAGAAAAATAACCTTCTTCAGTAGCTCAGTCGGTTAGAGCATCTGACTGTTAATCAGAGGGTCG
>UncleJesse_p2__coassemble_439_pt1 | contig 49140 bp, 41 predicted proteins | sample UncleJesse_p2__metabat2_low_PE_025 | metagenome-assembled genome bin UncleJesse_p2 | reverse complement strand
ACAAAGATAAGTCAAAGAACGCTTTAATCAATTATTCGATATAAACTCTATTATTTCCTTTAACGATACAAACTATTAGTTTTCCATCTTCAATATAAGAGCCACCGTAATAATCAGGGTATTCTATACTGTCTGAAACTATACGAGAACATCTAAATGTTTCTTTTAGTCTATTCCAAGCATCTAACGCTGCTGCTTCTCCATTTAAGGAGGTTTGCTGTAAATTCGTGCTGCTACCATTTAAATAACCAAGGTCTTCCGAAAAATGTGATGATACGCAACAAATAAAAGATAAAACACTAAAAAACAATACCTTTACAATGACACCTCCTTTTTAATAGATTTATAAATATACAAAAAAAATAGCATATTACTTTAAGTGCCGATTTTTAACACTTCTCTTTCTGGATTTATATTGTTACATATAAGTTAAGTTCCCTAATTCGTTTTTGCAGATGATCAAAGCGCTTTTGGCAAGAGGAGGATAAGCCTATCCGAATTCTTACTATCTAAGTCTTCACAATTGATATTTTCAGATAACTCATATCAGTCCGAATTTCCGTATCGCCACAACGCGTCATTAGTGAAATGAACTTTCCGCTCAGGAATGAGGTACATTCATCTCTAAAATGATAAAAGTTACACTCAAAAATGATACCCCCAACTCTTACGGAGTAATTTCTCCATAACACCAAAAGTATTGTTTCCCCTTCGTTTCAGTGATGCGCCGGAAGGGAAATAGACAAAACTCAAATGCGTTTTCGGGATTTCCACATAAAAATGGTACTTTTGCATGAAAGTTACAAAGAAAGAAAACGGTTATGAAACAAAACAATACGGAAGCAAGCACATCTCCTTGCGGATGGTTTGTCTTCAACAACGGACAATTGCTGATTGAAAAAACAGACAACGGATACCACATCCCATATAGTGTACACCCTCCTACTGAAGTCCCTGTGGGCAGTACAATACACCTGATAGGCGAGATAAACGGATTCCCGGCTAAAGCCTATGCCATACACAATCCTGTACCTGGCAATGAAGAGAGCCCGCGCATGATGAAGGATTTGCGTGCATCTTTCGATGTGCTTCCTTTCGAGGAATATTACCGTGCCGGCAAAGCTTCGCAAATATTAAACTGGGACAAAAACAGCCGCTACTGCCCCATGTGCGGAGTACCCACTACGCAAGTTTCTGCCATTGCCAAGCGATGCCCGGAATGCAGGCAGGAGTTTTATCCGCGCATATCGCCGGCAGTAATTGTACTTATCAAAAAAGAAGACAGTATCCTGCTGGTCCATGCACGGAATTTCAGAGGGACTTTCAAAGGTTTGGTAGCTGGTTTTCTGGAACCGGGTGAAACACTGGAGGAATGTGTGCATCGGGAGGTCATGGAGGAAACGGGTCTGCGCATCAAGAACCTGAAGTATTTCGGCAGTCAGCCTTGGCCATACCCCAGTGGCATCATGATAGGCTACAGTGCTGAATATGAAAGTGGAAGCATCAAACTGCAAAACGAGGAATTAAGTACCGGCAGCTTTTACTCAAGGGATAACCTGCCCGAGATTCCTAAAAAACTGAGCATTGCCCGCAAACTGATTGATGCCTGGCTGGAAGGAAAGGTATAATGATAAAAAAATAGAGGCTATTCCAAGCCAAAACTTGAAATAGCCTCTGTATCAATATCTGTCTATACAATAATCAGAATCAGATACCCAAAGATTTTCTAACAGCCTCAACTTTTTCAGTAGCAGCAGCTTCGGCACTTACGAAACATTTCGGGCAACCCATTTCACCTTTCACTTCGATATAGAACTTAATCTTAGGTTCTGTTCCTGAAGGACGAACTGAAATCTTGGTTCCATCTTCTGTGAAATACTGCAATACGTTTGATGGTTCCGGCATATCGATGTCGGTAACATTACCTTCACCGTCTGTAGCTTTCAGTGATTTGTAATCTTTAGCCAAAACAACTTTCGAGCCACCGATTTCTTTCGGAGGACAAGCACGAAAGTTTTCCATCATAGCCTTGATTTCATCAGCACCGCTCTTACCTGGTTTCACAACGTTTACAGTAGTTTCTTTAGAGAATCCGTATTCTACGTAGATTTCCATCAAAACATCGTAAAGTGTCTTGCCCTGGTCTTTAGCCCATGCACAGATTTCGGCCAGCAAAGTACATGCAGAAACAGCATCTTTATCGCGAACGAAATCTTCAGCCAAGAAACCGTAGCTTTCTTCACCACCACCGATGTACTGTTTGATACCTTCGTTCAGACGAATCTGACGTGCAATCCATTTGAAACCGGTATAGCAGTCGTACATTTCGATATTGTTCTTATCGGCAACGGCTTTGATAAGTTCGGTAGTAACGATAGTCTTCACTACAAATTCGTTACCTTTCATCTTACCCATTGCAATGCGGTTCTTGATGATGTAGTACAAGAAAATCAAGCAAGTCTGGTTACCGTTTACCAATACCCATTCGCCGTCGCTGTTCTTGCAAGCCATACCTACACGGTCAGCATCCGGGTCAGAAGCCATCACGATGTCTGCATCAATTTCCTTAGCCAGTTTGATAGCCATAGAAAGTGCTTCAGCATTTTCCGGATTCGGAGAAATTACTGTCGGGAAGTCACCGCTCTTCACCATCTGCTCAGGAACAGTATGAACGTTTTCGAATCCCCACATCTTCAGTGCGTCAGGGATAAGCATCATACCAGTACCGTGGATAGGAGTATAAACAATCTTCAGGTCTTTCTGGCGTTTGATTACTTCAGGATCGATAGAAATAGAATGTACTTTTTCCAGATAAACATCATCTACATCCTTGCCGATAATCTGAATCAGGTCTTTATTGCCCTGGAATTTGATATCAGCAGCAGAAGAAACTTTGTTTACTTCGTCGATGATACCTTTATCGTGCGGAGCCAGTACCTGAGCACCATCATCCCAGTAAGCTTTATATCCGTTGTATTCTTTCGGGTTATGAGAAGCAGTCAGAATGATACCGCTCTGGCAACCCAAATGACGGATAGCAAATGACATTTCAGGAGTCGGACGCATATCATCGAACAAATATACCTTAATACCGTTAGCCGAGAAAATGTCAGCAGAAATTTCGGCAAACAGGCGGCTGTTGTTACGGCAATCGTGACCTACGACAACAGAAATCTGTTCTTTTCCGGCAAAGCATTTGTTCAAATAATTGGCCAGACCTTGTGTAGCAGCACCTACAGTGTAGATATTCATACGGTTAGAACCTACACCCATAATGCCACGCAAACCTCCTGTACCAAATTCCAGGTCTTTATAGAATGCCTCGATCAAGTCTGTCTTGTCTTCGTTTTCCAGCATTCTTCTTACTTCAGCCTGAGTTTCAGCATCGTATGCAGGAGTCAACCATTTCTGAGCTTTGTCAGAACACATTTTTATCAATTCTTCGTTTCCCATGATTTTTATATTATAATGAATTTAATGATAACGAACTGTTTTGTGACTTTTGACAAATATAAACGATTTGCTTAAAATATCCTATTACAAATCCGAAAAATTTTACTTTTTGATTTCGGTTACCTTATATCTGTCGCCGGTAGACTTAACCAGCTCTTTCAAAAACTCCTGCGGATAGCCCGGACGTTCAATCGGGGCCACATTTCCGGTTTCAGGGCGAACCAGCTTACCGTTTTTCATTTTCTTTACAGCTCCATCATTATAACGGACAATCAGGAATTCGCCCAGCTTCTTCCAACTATCTACAGCTGTCTGTGCAGCCATGCCTGTATAATTAGTAAGGAAATCTTTAGCAGCTTTCTCGTCTGTTTCCATCAGTTTTACAGCGGCAGCTTCCACACCACTCTGAGCAGTAGCGTATGTATCTTCCAATCCGTTTTGTACGGCACGCATATCTTCAATCATCAGACTGTATCGCGGACGAATCATATCGGCTACCCAGTTGTAAATCCAGAAAGCAGAATTCCATGAGAATGTAACACAGTCGCCTTCTCCTTCAGCATAACAGTGGGGTACTTTGTCTGTGCAGCAATATACCGGTGTAAACACAGTCATGTTGGCATCGTCCAATCCGTACCACATCACTCCACCTACCGCATCGGGCAAGAAAGAACGCATCTGTGCCACGAAAGTAAATGCCGACTGCTGGGTAGAGATAGGACGTTCGTTGAAGTATTCCTGACCGTCTACTTTAAAAGTCAGCGGTGAAAGGCGATAAGGAGTTTTAAACGGACCAGCACCCAAGTCCTTGGTAATATCCAGCGGAGTACCTTCGTAATGGTCACGCATTGCTTTCTGAATATCACGAACAGAAAGTTTACGGTCGGCTTTGATATAAAGCGGCATTGCCTCGGTACTTTCACCTTTTATATAAGGAAGGTAAGCTTCCATCGTACTGTTGAACATGTTGAAGAAGCTCCATACACGGGCATCACAAGCACGCAAGCCACCGAAATCCAGCGGACAATACGCATCTGCAAAACTGAAGTCCTTGTTCAGACCGTTGAAATATCCTTTTTCGCGTGCAAAAGAAATAACATCAGGCGAGTAAAGACAATTGTCTTTATCCTTCATGTCAAACTTGCGGATACGGCTCTGGTTAGCATGTGCTGCGATGCAGTCATCCGGAATACGAACGGCAACCCAAACGGCACCTTTCACTTCGGGGCCTTTACCAATCATTTCCATAATCCATGCCTCATTAGGGTCGGCAATAGAGAAAGACTCACCGCTGCTGTAATAGCCATATTCCTTAACCAGGTCTGTCATCACCTTGATTGCTTCCTTAGCAGTACGCGAACGCTGCAAAGCTACGTAAATCAAGCTTCCGTAGTCCATAATACCCGAAGGATTTACCAGCTCCGGACGGCCACCAAATGTAGTTTCGGCAATGGTAACCTGAAATTCATTCATGTTGCCGATTACGTTATAAGTCTGCTCTGCTTCCTTAATCTGACCCAAATATTTGCCCGAATCCCAGTCATAAATATCGCGCATTGCTCCCTTTTCATGCTGAGCTGCTGGATAATGATACAGATAGCCGAACATACCGTACGAGTCGGCCGAATAAGATACGATAACCGAACCGTCGGTCGAGGCATTCTTGCCCACAATAAAGTTGGTACATGCCCAACCTTTCACTACAAAGGCTGTAAGCAACAATACAGCCATCATTACTTTTTTCATATTCACTTGTTTTTATTATTAATAGTCGTTTCATTTAAAATGCATACTTGCGGTAGGTCTCGTTCCCGCAGGCATCTGTCACCCAAAGCTCCAGCCTATGTGGTACTCCTTTCTTTATTTTCTCCGGATCCTGAATCACCAGTATATCTTTTTTCAGTCCGAACAATACAAACTTACCGTCAACGTACACCTTGTAGGTTGCTATTCCTGTAGCATTATCCTTAACCTTAATGCGTATATTACGCGTAGAGCGCCAGGTATTCTTCCCCAACGGAGTAACTACCGGAGACACAGTGTCTATCCGAACGGTATAAGTACCCAAGTCGCGCACCTTAGCCGTCATCCAACCGCCTTTATAGGTTCCTCCCGCACTGTAGCTCCAGTTTCCACGGCGGAAAGATACATAATATTTTTCAGTATCGGAAACAGGCAGGTTGCGCACCCCAATTGAAATCGGACAATACGTATGCAAGGGAGTTCCCTTGGCTTCCAGTTGGTAACTGAATGAGATGGCCGAAGAATCCTCTACCACATGTGTCTTCAACCAGGTATCATCATAGAGTATTCCCTTTGCCAATGTCATCTGCATACCCGGCAGCTGTACAACATTGGTCTGATTGCAAGATAGAAACTGAGTATTGGTATCTGGCTCGAAAGCAGGTATTTCCTGTTTTTTACCCCGTACCTTGAAGGAGTAGCTCCGCTTGTTACCAAAACCATCCCGCAAGACATACCGGAAATGATAATCTCTTTCTTCGTCTATGTTCATCCATCCATTATCGGGAGCCGTCTGCAGCAAACGCAGTTTATTGCCCGGCAGACGATGCGAACGCATAATCAGCCGACGGGTATTCTCCAGTTCTTCGTAATCGGTAAAACCGTTTATCATCCGGTTTTCATCGGCTGCCACACAATCGGTAACACTGTGAAAAACCTGCAGCGAATCAACGTAAAGCGTAACTTCGTGCACACCGTAAAAATTGGAAGTCCCGTCCATGTAATCCTTGGCTACAATACCTGTAGAAATCTTTCCCCATGCCGTGAACGCCTGTGCCAACTGTCCGACAGGAACAAGCATCTTCCGACAGCTTCCCTGTACTACCCCCTCTCCTCTTTTCGGATAAAAGGCAACCAGCGAAGCTGCCGGTGCTTTAGAATCTTTCAGATAACGCTTGAAAAAGGGTAAAGGGTCTACATACTCACCCGTATCAGTACGGCGCAGTTCTAGGTGCAGATGAGGTCCTGCCGATGCTCCTTCGTTTCCACTCAAGGCAATCAGCTCTCCCTGTCGGAATGACAGCTCGCCCGGTTCGGGACGCACATCGGCTACAAACGTTTCATGCTTATACTGATAGGCACGCAAATATTTCTGGATGGCAGGAGCAAACTTTATGACATGACCGTACACGGACGTATATCCGTTGGGATGTGTCACAAACAATGCTTGTCCGTAACCTCCATGTAATACCAGAATGCGCGACACATAACCGTCGGCTATACAGTAAATAGGCTTGCCCGTTACCCCCTGCGTCTTGATATCAATACCATTGTGAAAGTGATTCGGCCTCAACTCGCCGAAATTCGCACTGAGCAGAAGCGGAAACTTGAACGGAGAAATAAAAGAAGTGTCTACTTGTGCCTGTAGCTTTGCCAGGAACAGCACTCCCAGCAAAATCATTATCCATACCTTTTTTATCATATCAAACTTTAGCTAAATCAAATTATCCTATACAGAAAACTCATTTCTGCATCGGCCATACAAAGATATATTTTTTGAAGAACATTTTTTCATTTCATAACTATAAGTTATAGCATATAAAAAAAAGTCTGTTGCAATTTATCCTTCAAGCCCTTACCTTTGCACCCGAAAAGAAAAAAAATATAACTCAATCAATAAATTTACAGATATGTTTAGCAAAGACAACAGAGGCAATACGCTTCACGGAATCCTGCTCATCGCACTTTTCTCATTTGCTGCGTTCTATATCGCAGAGATACCTTTCGTAAAGGGACTGTCATTCAGTCCGCTCATTGTAGGAATCATCTTAGGTATGTTATATGCCAACAGCCTGCGCAATAAACTCCCCGAGACATGGGTGCCCGGCATCAAGTTCTGTACCAAACAAATTCTACGTGCCGGTATCGTACTCTACGGTTTCCGCCTGACACTGACTCAGGTAGCCGAAGTCGGACTTCCGGCTGTTGTAATCGATACGATTATCGTAGCCGGCACCATTTTTCTGGGTATCTGGCTGGGTAAACTCCTGAAAATGGACAAGGATACTTCGCTGATGACAGCAACCGGCAGTGCCATCTGTGGTGCTGCAGCCGTTCTGGGTGCCGAACCGGTAGTGAAGTGTGAAGGACACAAGACTGCTATCGCCGTATCTACCGTGGTTATCTTCGGAACCATCTCTATGTTCCTCTACCCTATTATGTATCGCTCTGGTATGCTGGCCGACATAGGTGATATGGGTACTGCCATCTTTACCGGAAGTACACTGCACGAAGTTGCCCATGTGGCAGGTGCCGGAAACGCAATGGACCCTACAGATGCACTGGGCATTGCTGGTACAGCTACCATCACCAAGATGATTCGCGTCATGATGTTGGCTCCGGTACTGGTTATCATGAGCTTCTCACTGGCCGGCCGCAAGAAAACAGATGCAAACGGTAAGGCTGAAAAGAGCAAAATCACCATCCCCTGGTTTGCCTTCGAGTTTATCGGTATCATCTGTCTGAATTCACTGCTGCAATACTTATGCGGTGTAGACAGTGTGAAAGAAATACCACTGAACGGTGCCATCGAGTACATCGATACTTTCATGCTTACCATGGCCATGACAGCACTGGGTACTGAAACGAGTCTTGAGAAATTCAAACAGGCTGGTGCCAAGCCTTTCGTTCTGGCATTCCTGCTCTACATCTGGCTGGTAGGCGGCGGTTATCTGCTCACCAAATATCTGGTTCCGCTGTTTGCATAAGAGCTGTAAAACCATATGCTACATAAATCAAAAATCCCTTTCCGATGTACAATTGTTACACCGTGAAAGGGATTTTTCATTAAAAAAATTTCAATCCTCCTTGCAGACCAGCATCTTGCCTATCCAATGCCCTTCTGTCTTCCGCTCTTTCAGATACTGATAAACAAAGCGCATGAAGTTGATAGACGACGGTTCCTCCTGCCCTTGCAAATGCACAAAACAGAAGTGACGCTTTATCTGCATACCTTTTATATCGATAATCTTAAAATCACCCCGCCGCAACTCCGGTGCGACAGCCTGCAGGGAAACGATTCCCAACGAATCGCTACAGCGTAAAAAGGATTTGATACTTTCCGTTCCTCCCAGATATAGACGCACATTCATGGACGACAATTTCAAGCCGACTTCATCGAAAGCCATTTCAATGGCATCCAGTGTACCCGAACCACGCTCGCGCAACACCAGCGGAAGTTGCTGCAGCTCATTAAGTCCGATTTCATCTTTCTGGGCCAACTTGCTTTGTATACCTACCACCGGTACCAGCTCATCGTGCAAGAAAGGCTCGTACTTCAGACTGGGAAGCCTGAAGACCCCCTCTACCAGTCCCAAGTCGATATCGTGGTTTTGCAAAGCCTGCTCGATATTCCGCGAATTGGTATCCATCAGCGTAACGTTTACTTTAGGATACTTCTCGGTAAAGCGTGCCAGTATGGGAGGCAGCACATACTGCGAAATGGTAGTACTTGCCCCCAGACGTAAATCGCCCGTCCATTCGTTTTTAAGCAAGTTCATGTCATACTCCAGCCTGCGATAAGCTGCCAGAATCTGCTCGCAATGCTCCAGCATCAACTTTCCGGCATCGGTAAGCGAAATTTTATTACCCAAACGGTCGAACAAGCGTACCCCATACAAGCTCTCCAACTCACGGATGTGTTTGGTAATGGCAGGCTGACTGATATACAGTTCCTTAGACGCCTGCGTAAAGCTGAGGTGCTTGGCTACACTGTAAAAAACCTTCAAACGGAAATCGGACATTGCATCATATTTTATTAAAGCTCATCCGGACGGACTCCCAGTGCCTGCAACAAGGGGAAACCCAATGTTTCGAAGCGGTGCGAAAATTCGGTTACAGGCGGATTCATTCCCATCAGCACCACGGCATCTTTCTTTTCTGCCTTATTCAGCAGCGCTACTGCCTTTTCGGCATACTGCTTTTCATCGGGAACAGCTGTAATATGTTTTACTTCTTTCGAATCGATAACCAACTCTAGTGTTTCCAGAAACAGGTCTTCTGTTGTTGCCATATCCAAAGGCTGGTAGGCATACAGCGAAAACTCGCCCAACTTTCCTTTGAATGCCTTGCCGTCTATCTCACTTTCCAGCGAAGCGGGAACCAGCACATGAAACTGTGCCGAAGCCTTACCATTATATATAAAGAAAACCTGGACTTCGTTTTCGCCTACCGGAATGCCGGCATCCAGTGCCATGTATTCCAAAAGATCGGCCAGCTGTGCCTGGGCCAGCTCACGACCGATAACTTGCGAAAAGTGTCCAGCTATATCTGTACTCACTCTATCCAGAAAAGATGCATCCAGCAGCATCACATTAGGGGCAAATTTTACCTGTTTTTCCATATTGTTCTTATTTAGCGGCATAAAGATAAGAAAATAATCGTTAGCAACTGACTTTTTTTCAGAATTTGCGACATTCTTACATACTACACTCCTTATTATCTGACAGTTAGACATATTATCATCCATAAAAAACACTGGCAAGCTATTTGTTATATTATTCGTGAATCTCGGTCACCTCCCGATGAAAAGAGAGGCCAGCCGGATGCTAAATACAGAAAAAAAGAAAGGAGATATAATATGAACTTTAACAACTTTACTATCAAATCGCAAGAGGCTGTACAGGAAGCGGTGAACTTGGTACAAAACCGCGGACAGCAAGCTATCGAGCCGGAACATTTGCTGGCTGGTGTGCTGAAGGTGGGAGAAAACGTTACCAACTTTATCTTCCAGAAACTGGGCGTCAACGGACAGCAGATTGCCATGGTACTCGACAAGCAGATTGCCTCTTTGCCTAAAGTATCGGGCGGTGGTGAACCTTACCTCAGCCGCGATGCCAACGAAGTGCTGCAAAAATCAGTGGAGTTTGCCAAAGGTCTGGGCGACGAGTACGTGTCACTGGAAGCTATGCTGCTGGCATTGCTCAACGTGAAGAGTACCGTATCGACTATCCTGAAAGATGCCGGTGTAGCCGACAAGGAGCTCCGTGCTGCCATCAACGAACTGCGTCAAGGACAGAAGGTCACTTCACAGTCCAGCGAAGATACTTATCAGTCACTGAACAAATATGCCATCAACCTGATTGAGGCTGCCCGTAACGGCAAGCTGGACCCTGTAATCGGCCGTGACGAAGAAATCCGCCGTGTATTGCAGATTCTGAGCCGCCGTACCAAAAACAACCCGATTCTGATTGGTGAGCCGGGTACCGGTAAAACGGCTATCGTAGAAGGACTGGCACAGCGTATCCTGCGCGGTGACGTTCCAGAAAACCTGAAAAACAAACAGCTCTTCTCACTGGATATGGGTGCGCTGGTTGCCGGAGCCAAATACAAAGGTGAGTTTGAGGAACGTTTGAAATCAGTCATCAACGAAGTAACCAAGTCAGACGGAAACATCATTCTGTTCATCGATGAAATACATACGCTGGTAGGTGCCGGTAAAGGCGAAGGTGCCATGGATGCTGCCAACATTCTGAAACCTGCCCTTGCACGTGGCGAACTGCGAAGCATCGGTGCTACTACCTTGGACGAGTATCAGAAATACTTCGAAAAGGATAAAGCATTGGAACGTCGTTTCCAGACCGTCATGGTGGACGAACCGGATACAGCAAGCTCTATCTCCATCTTGCGTGGGCTGAAGGAGCGCTACGAAAACCATCACCAGGTACGTATCAAGGATGAAGCGATTATTGCTGCCGTAGAACTGAGTAACCGTTACATCACCGAACGGTTCCTGCCGGATAAGGCCATCGACCTGATGGATGAAGCTGCTGCCAAACTGCGTATGGAGCGCGACTCACTGCCGGAAGAACTGGACGAAATCGAACGCCGTCTGAAACAGCTGGAAATTGAACGCGAAGCCATCAAGCGTGAAAAGGATGAAGACAAGCTGGCTCAGCTGAACAAGGAAATCGCCGAGCTGAAAGAGCAGGAAACCTCCTACAAGGCTAAATGGCAGAGCGAAAAAGAGCTGGTGAACAAGATACAGAAGAACAAGCAGGACATTGAGCACCTAAAGTTCGAGGCAGACAAGGCTGAACGCGAAGGCGATTATGGCAAGGTAGCCGAAATCCGTTACGGCAAACTGCAGGCCCTTGAAAACGAAATCAAGAGCATACAGAACGAGCTGAAACAGAAACAAGGCGACAGTGCCATGATTAAAGAAGAGGTTACAGCCGAAGACATTGCTGATGTGGTATCACGCTGGACGGGTATCCCGGTAAGCAAAATGTTGCAAAGCGAACGCGAAAAGCTGTTGCACCTTGAAGACGAACTGCACAAGCGTGTCATCGGTCAGGACGAAGCTATCAATGCCGTAGCAGATGCCGTACGCCGTAGCCGTGCCGGACTGCAAGACCCGAAACGTCCGATTGGTTCGTTCATCTTCCTGGGTACTACCGGTGTAGGTAAGACGGAGTTGGCAAAGGCCTTGGCAGAATATCTGTTCGATGACGAAGCGCTGATGACGCGTATCGATATGAGTGAGTATCAGGAGAAGCATACGGTATCTCGTCTTATCGGTGCCCCTCCGGGATATGTGGGATATGATGAAGGTGGTCAGCTCACCGAGGCTGTACGTCGTAAACCGTACTCTGTAGTGCTGTTTGATGAAATTGAAAAAGCACATCCGGATGTATTCAACATCCTGTTGCAGGTACTGGACGACGGACGTCTGACCGACAACAAGGGCCGTACGGTGAACTTCAAGAACACCATTATCATCATGACATCCAACTTGGGAAGCTCTTACATCCAGAGTCAGTTTGAAAAGATAAACGATTCGAACCACGACCAGATTGTAGAGGAGACCAAGGCTGAAGTGATGAACATGCTGAAGAAGACCATCCGTCCGGAATTCTTGAATCGAATCGATGAGACCATCATGTTCCAGCCGCTTAACAAGCCTCAGATTGAACAGATTGTCCGTCTGCAAATCAACGGAATCTGCAAGATGCTGAAGGAAAACGGTGTAACCCTGCAGATGACCGACCAGGCTATCGACTTCATTGCCACAGCCGGTTACGATCCTGAATTTGGTGCCCGTCCGGTTAAGCGTGCCATCCAGCGGTATCTGCTGAACGACCTGTCTAAGAAACTGCTTTCACAGGAAGTTAACCGCACCGCTCCTATCATTGTGGAAAGATGTGGCGACGGATTGACATTCCGCAACTGATAAATGCTGTGCAGACAAACTGTAAATCGACTTTATAAATAAAGCCATATCCAACACCTCAAAAGTTTTATACAGAACTTTTGGGGTGTTTTTTTATGCCCAGACATCATCCGTTTGATATTGTATATCTGATTCCTGTTTTTTATCTTTGTGAAAGCATATTAATTCAGATGCAATATGAACAGAATCTATCCGGTTGGTATACAGAATTTCGAAGAATCAGCAAAATTAGTGTTTTCAGTGACCTGAACAACCTGATGGATATTTCCATGTCAGACCGCTTCACTACCATCTGCGGGATTACGGAAAATGAACTTCACTGTAACTTCAAGGAAGATATTATTGAATTAGGGCAAAAAAACGGGATGACTGAAGATGAGACAAAAGCCTCGCTCAAAGCCATGTACGATGGTTATCATTTTGTAGAGAACAGTGAGGACATCTACAATCCTTTCAGTATTCTGAACACATTTGCAGAGATGAAGTTCGGCAGCTACTGGTTTGAGACGGGCACTCCGACTTTCCTCGTAGAGCTGCTACAGCAAAGCCGCTACGACCTACACCGCTTTACCGACGAAATGGCTTCTGCAGATTCGCTCGGCGGAATAGATACGATGAGTACGAACCCCGTTCCTATCTTGTATCAAAGCGGTTATCTTACCATTAAAGGATACGACAAGGAGTTTCAGGTTTACTATCTTGGCTTCCCCAATAAAGAGGTGGAGGAAGGCTTTACAACATTCCTTCTGCAACTGACACACGTAAACTTTACAAGATAGGAGTAAATTTCAGCAAGGAAATACGTGGCATAGAAAAGTGGATAATAGAAGATTTATGATAAAAAACGCCTCTTAATGGAATCAACCATCAAGAGGCGTTTTGTTTTGAATCACTAAATAAACTCCCAGTACATCACAACTGCATCATTGCAATGACTAACTTGCGGCATAAGAATAAAGAACATTCCTCATTCCAGACATAAAAGTTGATGTCAGTTGTGATACGATAAAAACACAGAGTCAGTCGTCTGCTCTTTCAGACAAGATTTCACCTTTGTCGTTCAGCGTAACTTCGTACTCCCGGTTTCCTTTTCTGATTTCCACCTTATAAGTATATCCTTCGGCAGTATGAATCACTTCAATATCATCGTCTACAGACTGCACGTTATAGCCGGCTTCGGTCAAGGCATTGCTCAGCAATTCCGGCAAAGTCCGTACTTCCCAAGTAGTACGAATCCATTCATTCTTACCGTTGAAGACCACTTCTTTTTCCAAGCCTTCGTGACGGATTTCTACTTCCAGATAACCGTCATCGTAATCTTTTTCCAAAATTACGGCACCCTGATAAGTTTCGCTGATAAAGGCATGCACATCGTCTACAACCGGTACTCCCTGTCCATCATCACCAAACTCAGGACGATTCTGCAATAATTGTCCGTCGGCTGCGATATACAGTTCTACATCATCGTCACGCTGTTCCAGTTCGATTACATAAAATTTGTCGCCAGCTGCAGTTTCGTAGTAATCAATGTCGTCCAAGTTACGACCGTTGTAAAGTGCAGAAGCCTGCAAAGTTGCAAGAACTGCCTGTGGCAACTGGTTCAGGTATTTCGCACTGAAATCTGTCTTGGTATACATCCATGTGCTAGAAGCATTGAACATGATTTCACGTTTCCAGCCATCGGCTTCCACCAGTTCTACTTCAGTACCACCGTCTTCTTTTTCAATGTCAATGATACGCCCGTCGGGGAAGTTGGTTTCCAGCCAGGCTGCAATAGAGCTTTCCGGAGTTTGGGGAAGGAACTCATGATAATCCTGATCATTTTCGGCATCCACAATTTCTTTAACCAGCAAACCTGTCTCCGTATAATACAAGTCCACCTCGGTCTCAACCTTATTCTCTTCTTTCTCTACCTCGATGACATAAAGTGTTTCTGCATCGGGACGGACAATCACATCAATGTCTTCACTTTCCTTTCTCCAGGGAGTGACCGCATAGCTGCTTGCATTGAAAGCTTCCAATACTGCTGCCGGCAACTGTGAAAAAGTAATCTCCTGCTCGGTCATTCCCCAGCTGGCATCAGCAAGAGCAAACCAAGCTGTATGATTATGATCATCAGAGCGTGTAGCCGTATCGTAAAATTTAGCAATAGCATAAGCATCGGTTTTAGACCATTCCACATTGCGGGCCTGCGGATATTTTTGATTAAAAGCGTTCAGCACAGCTTCGGGAACATCAGAAGCAGACGGGTTTTTACCTGGATCGTCATTGTCACTGCACGAAGTTAAGGATAGCATACCCCCCATTACAAGGGTCCATAAATAATGAATCTGTTTCATACAAAAAATATTTATTTAAATTTGACACACAAAAAAAGGAAGCAATTCTGAAAAGATTCTGAATTCTACTCCAATTTTTCTGGTTTTAATGTTTTTTATAGTCCGTTTTACTTTCATCTGAAACGGGTTTTTCTTATCTTTAAGGAATAAATAACTTTGATGTCTAACTAAAAACTAAAGTATATGCATGATATAACACTACTGATTGCCGTAATAGCACTGGCCTTATGGCCACCTCTTTTTCTGGTAATATATCTGCTTTACCTGCACCGGAAAAAAAATGCACATCTGCGGGACCTGACAAAAAACGAGCTGGAAAATATTAGTACGCAGGAACTGGTTACACGTACACTGAAACGACTGGGGTGCCAGCCTACAGTAAACGAAGACGGACATATCTGTTTCAAATATCAGGGAGATGACTTTTACATCGCTGCGGAGGAAGACCACCGGTTTATCATGATATGGAATCCCTGGTGGGCTACCATCAGTGCCGACAACGATGCGCTGCCTTACATGAAGGAAGGTATCAATGCTGTAAATGCCAACTCACTGGTTACCACAGTCTATACCATGGGAGAAGATGAAAAAGAAGTGGGCCTGCACTCGCGCTGTCATACGGTATTCACGCCCTACGAGGGTGAACTGGACGAAATTTTGCAAGCCCTGCTGGAACAGTTCTTTACAACGCACGAAATAGTTAAGGAAACGATACAGCAACTGTGTGCAGCTCCTACCGAAAACGAAAAGCAGGAAAGGGTTAAAATCAAGGGATTTTCTTATACGCAAAAGGAAAAGACCGAACAGATAGCATAATTATTCGGCCAACAACTCGGAAATCCATGTATCCAACTGAGTAAATGTGGCAATGGGGTTATCCTTCGAAATGTGACGGATAATCCCATTTTTATCGCATACATAGACTGTAGGAACAGCTGTTATCTTAAAAGGAAGCACCATTTCCGGACTCTCGAAGAACGAACAGGGCATGGTGTAGCCATGTTCCTCCCAGTAGGCTGCTATCACTTCCGGTGTTTCCTTATAGCTTATCAGGAGGAGATTTATCGGGGCATCTGCTGCAGCATCCTGCATACCGAAATATTTGTCGTAAAGTTGCTGTATGTAAGGCAACTCCTGCTGGCAGTCGGGACACTTGGTATGAAAAAAGACAAGTACCGAAGGAATACCTTTCAGAGTTTCGGCCGTTACAATGCCTGCCTCGGTTTCTATCTGGAAAGCAGGAAGCCGGTCTCCCTCCGACAGAGGTTCTACAGCGGTTTCTTCGATACCCGAAACACATGCAGACAGCAACATTATCAGAAACATGCCGGCCGCAAAACAATAATTACGTATCTTTGACATCGGAAAAATGTTATTGGAATGTGTACAAATATAATTTTTTTCAAGATAATATGAAATGATTATTTTTACAAATCAAAATATAGACTTAAAATGAAACGTGAGCTCATAGAAAACAAAGGTATTCCTGCATCCTTGCTTTGGATACTGGCTATTATTGCCGGGATTTCGGTGGCTAACTTATATTATAACCAGCCGTTGCTTAACCGTATCAGTGAGGATTTTGGCATATCCGAGTTTACTGCTAATCTTATCCCAATGACGACCCAAATTGGATATGCGCTGGGATTGCTGTTTATTATCCCGCTGGGCGACTTATACAACCGGCGAAATATCATCTTGATAAACTTCTGCATGCTGGTGATTTCACTATTGGTGATTGCCTTTGCGCCCAATATTTACTATGTACTGGCAGCTTCGCTTTTCACGGGAATCTGTTCGGTGATGCCTCAGATATTTATTCCCATCGCAGCCCAGTTTTCTACTCCGGAAACGAAAGGAAAACATGTGGGTATGATTGTTGCCGGACTGCTGACAGGTATTTTGGCCTCGCGGGTAGTGAGCGGTATGGTGGGCGAATACTGGGGATGGCGTACCATCTACTACGTGGCTGCCGTGCTCATGCTGCTGTGTATCTTTGTGACGCTGCGTGTCTTGCCCGTCACACCGATTAACTTTAACGGCAGGTACGGACAGCTTATGAAGTCTTTGCTGGAACTGGTTATAAAATACCCGATGCTGCGAGTGTGTGCTGTCCGTTCCGGATTGTATTTCGGCTCTTTTCTGGCACTTTGGACGTGCCTGGCTTTCAAGATGTCGGGCGAACCTTTTTATGCCGGCAACAATGTAATTGGGTTATTGGGACTCTGCGGAGTAGCGGGAGCACTGACAGCCTCAACTGTGGGAAAATATGTACGTGTGCTGGGAGTGCGGAAATTTAACTACCTGGGCGGCGGACTTATCTTGCTGGCATGGCTGATTCTGGCTGTACTAGGCAACAGTTATGCGGGTATCATTGCCGGTATCCTGATTATCGACATCGGTATGCAATGCATCCAGTTGAGTAATCAGACGAGTGTGTTCTCACTCGATGCCAAAGCTTCCAACCGCATCAATACGATATTTATGACGACCTATTTTCTGGGGGGCGCATTGGGTACATTTCTGGCAGGAAGCTGCTGGGAGCTGTGGAAATGGAACGGAGTCGTGGGAGCTGGTATTGGCCTGACGCTATGCTCCGTACTGATTACCGTATGTATTAAAAACAAAAATTACTGATTATGAACAAACGAAGTATTTATGCAAACGACTGGATGTCGCTGCATCCTTATCAGGCGGCTCAACCTTCGGATGCTTTCTATGTTGCCCTTTCGAACCATCTGTTTGGTGTGTGCGAAATACCTCAACTGCCGGAAGTTTTCCGGAAAAAGGTTTGCCTGTATATAGCTGCTTATCTGGAAGATATAGTCTCTGGCTTGGGACTGTGGAAAGCTTTTACCCAAGAACAGAAACAGTTGTATGGCACGACATTGCCTTTTTACGAAACGGGTGATAACTACTACCCGGATGAAGTGAATACGGAAGACATCTGCTTCCTGCTGTGGAATACGTGGGAAAAAGCGCTCTATAAACATAGCTATATTCATCCGATGGAAGAGGCTATCCGTACAACGGCTCAGCGCATGTTTCCGATTTTGGAGGAAGCGTACGAAACGGCTCCGGAAAATGACTTTCTGCAAGGTTATTTCAACAGTTTCAAAGATGAAGCTGATGGGTTGAAAAAGCTCAACTGGCTTTTCGGACATACGTATCTGACAGAGCCTTCTACTCAAGCTTACATCGAACAGGTGATACCTAAAGACCGGTTCATCATTCCGGTAGGACCGCATGCGCTCTTCTTGCACGAATGGATAGAAAGACTGGCTGCAGATGGCAGTGTGTGGAAAATGCTCAAAGAGTTATACCCACCTACCCCTACCATACCGACCAGCCAGCTGCAAAAGAACAAGGAAATCTATCAGCTTTTCACTGCGAGTACGGGAGGCAGTGATATCGTTTATCTGGATGGATACGACAACCTGAGAGCTTTTCTCACCGGGGTTTTGAAATGGCAGGACGATGATAACCATACGCTTCCTCACATGAAAGCGCACCGGAACTTTATCTTGATGGTAAACGAAGAAAAAGGGATTCTACTGGCTAAAGATATCTGCGAATGCATTGCAGCACCCGGCAATAGTTTATATTCGAAGGAAACAGCCAGCAAGCATGCTTTCCGTCTGCTGACAGAGCCAACGGTATGCCCGCCGGATTTACTGTACCGCTGCATACGGGAAAAATGGCTGCCCGATGCTTGTATTCCCGGAAAGGAATCGGCTGAAATCGTGCAAAAGCATGCAGACTTTATTGCCCGTCATGCTTTATTATACTATTATAGAGGAGACTGATCATCTCCTCTGTTTTTTATCTGTATCTTTCAGGCTACCAGTCTGCGTGTATATGGGTTTGTATACATCAGACGTACCCACACCAAACTAAGTCCGAAAGCAAAACAGCTCATCAGCATGATACGCAGATAGTAAGGTAATCCATAGATGTCGAATAAATCGTAGCCTACAAAAACCAAAATGTAATGACTTAGGTATACACCAAAAGTGAGTTGGGCTATGGCAGACAATTGGGGCGAAGAAATGCATTTCATCTTCTGCACAATTACAAACAGGGCAAAAGTCATCATAAATACATTAATTCCCGAGAAATACCACACGATTTCCAGATATGCATAATTGCCCGGATAATAATTTTGAGTCAGTATATAGCCGTATGCCGTTATAAAATAGCCTACGACAAACATCGGCACAGTGATAGCCAGTGTTTTCTTCCAGTTCCAGTCCAAAGGATATGTCTTTAAATAATAAGCCAATATCAAATAGCCTACAAAACCTGAAAAATAATAAAATGTGTGGTATATATTCCAGTCGCAGCCACCCAGCAATTCCATATTGCCATAGTTTCCCTGATAGCCTAACATCGGAGCAAACATTTTAATATAAGGCAAAAACAAAGTCACCCCCCACAAGTTAAGCACAAGCTTGATATCCTTTTTATCGGCCTGTTCTAGCCAGCAGCTTAAAATAGGCATCAGCAGATAAAGTCCTATCAACATATAAAGGTACCATAGCGGAACTGTATCCGTATTGAAATTAAAAATAAAGGTATACAGCTTGACCAGCAACGAGTGTACCGTATATTCGGCAGCATCCGTAACCGGATTGGCCGATTGCGGACTGACATTTGCAAAATAAAAATAAAACAATACGGGTAACAAGAGCGACCAAAAAACAAGCGGGATGGCTATACGTCCCAACCGCTTTTTATAAAACTGACGGAGGGTATATTGTTTTCCTACAGGGAGGAGCAAAACCCCTGTCATCATTACAAACAAAGGAACACTGGGACGCATCAGGCTTCCCAATAAAGTACCTGTCAGGAAAGAAGCGCGATTATTGTCAAACTGAGCTACAAATCCATCGCAACAATGCGAAAAAACAACCATAAAGCAAGCCAAAATACGCAGTACATCAATCCAACCTGCGTTTTCTCTTCTCACACTAGAAAATGCCATATCATATTTCAATTTAAGATTTAATAACAGTACGAATTTACGACGAACATCTTACAAAACAAAACATCTCGTATAAAAAAACCGCCTTATAGCAGAAAAGAATCTGCTATAAGACGGTATACGACGAAAATCTACAAAAGAGTCTGTCAGAATTCAATAATCAATGACTGACGGGCAGGCAATAACATGTCTTTCGTCAAGTCAACCTCTTTTCCCGTTACCAGCTCCCTGCCTATCCGAGATTGAGAAGTAAGCATACTGTAGTGTGAACTGGCCAATGTCTGCTCAGCATCTTTGCTGTTTACAATAATCAATTCATTTTTACCCTGATTTATACGGGCATACAAGTATATTCCATTAGCAGGAATATGATACTTAGTGGTTTTAGTCTCGTTTATCATTTACTACTGTATTGAAAATCGGGCTCAAAGATAAAGGATAAAAAATGTATGATAATTCATTTTTAAAATAAAATAAGTAAAAATACATACGTTCTTGATTTATATCAAGATTAAAAAAGAGCTGATGTTCATTGCTTTCCCCAAAAAGCATAACAGAACACCAGCTCTTTTCTCTATGTTATGTATAAAATTACATCAGGAATCCCAGCAATATACCGGCAGCTACAGCCGAACCGATAACCCCGGCAACATTCGGACCCATGGCATGCATCAGCAAATAGTTGGTAGGATCGTATTCCAAACCAATAACTTGCGAGATTCGAGCCGAGTCGGGTACTGCAGATACACCAGCATTACCAATCAGTGGATTAATTTTGTTTTCTTTATTCAAAACCAAATTGAAGATCTTGACAAACAAAACCCCAGAAGTTGTGGCAATCACAAACGACAAAGCTCCTAAGAAGAAAATCTTAATAGAGTCGAAAGTCAAGAACTCGGATGCCTGTGTAGAGGCTCCAACTGTTACTCCCAGCAAAATAGTAATGACGTCAATCAGCGGTCCGCGGGCTGTTTCAGCCAAACGACGTGTCACGCCACTTTCTTTCAACAGATTACCGAAGAAAAGCATTCCTAACAATGGCAAACCTGAAGGTACCAAGAAACAGGTAAGCAACAAACCGATAATCGGGAACATCACTTTCTCTGTATGCGAAACAGCACGTGGCGGTTTCATGCGGATAAGGCGCTCTTTCTTGGTAGTGAGCAGACGCATGATAGGCGGCTGGATAACAGGCACTAGTGCCATATACGAATAAGCCGAAACAGCAATGGCTCCCATAAGGTTAGGTGCCAGTTTAGACGAGAGGAAGATGGCGGTAGGACCGTCTGCACCTCCAATAATACCAATGGCACCCGCCTGCATCGGATCGAAACCGATGGCCAAAGCTATCATATATGCACCAAAGATACCAAACTGGGCAGCAGCTCCAATCAACATCAGCTTGGGATTGGAGATAAGCGCCGAGAAGTCGGTCATGGCACCAATCCCCAAAAAGATAAGCGGCGGATACCATCCCGAGGTAACACCTTGATACAAAATATTCAATACAGACCCTTCTTCATAAATACCCACCTTAAGGCCGGCCTCCATGTTAAAAGGAATATTACCAATCAGCATACCAAAGCCGATAGGAATCAGTAACATCGGTTCAAATTCCTTTGCAACGGCTAGATAAATAAACAAAATACCGAAAAGAATCATAATGAGGTGTCCCACGGTAGCATTGTGGAAGCCTGTGTATGTCCAGAAATCGGCCAGATTATTTTGAATAAAAGAAATAAACTCACCCATAATCACTCAATTATTATAAGGTCTGTACCTTCCAAAATAGACTCTCCCTTGCTTACATTAATGCTGATTACTTTACCGTCGTGATCTGCTTTAATGTCATTTTCCATCTTCATGGCTTCCAGTATCATCACAGTCTGACCGCGTTTTACCATATCACCTTCTTTTACTTTAATATCCAGAATAACTCCTGGAAGCGGTGACTTGATTCCTACTTTTCCGCCACTTGGAACAGAAGGACGGCTGATTACTGGAGGAGGAGCAGCCGGAGTCGTTGCTGTAGGACGAATTACGGGTTTGATTTTCGGTTTTACTTCACGCTGAAGTTCTACGGTATAAGCAGTACCGTTTACTTCAACATGAGCAATATTGTCTTCTATATCTCCGACTTGTACTTTATAAAGATTACCGTTAATCTTATATTTATATTCTTTCATGGTTTTGATTCTTGATTAATAAGTTATTTTTTAGGTTGTTCACGCAGCGTGTATATCTTCGAGCTCCATGGCGAGTAGCTTCGTTTTACACGGCTGATGGTCAGAATTGTCTCTTCTACATCATGAACCTCACTCTGTGCTTCGTGCAAAGCCATTGCAATAGCAGTAATGACTTCTCCCGGCGCTTCGCCAAGTTTCTTTTCCTTCGCTTCTTCCTTATCAGTAATGCCTTTAGCTTTCATGGCATTCCGCTTACGCAGGCTCACTGCAGCCTTTCCGATATAACGGAAACTGATATACAGCAGAATCAGTCCGAAGAAAACTACACTCATCGCAGATATAGCCATACCTATTCCTACAGGGTCATGCTTTTCAAACTTATCCATCTTTGGATTGGAATCCATCGTCTGGTTGTTTGTACTTGGCGTAACATATTTATCGGCACTTTCCCCTTTTATTTCCCACGATTCGCCTGCATCACTAACACGTGCATACGAACAGTCGGCCTGTAATTTGACAGCAGGAACCACTACCTGATCCAGCAGTTTCTTGCCGGAATCAAATAATCCAATCCAATTATCACTCTCATTACTTAAAATAAAATTGGTATGAAAAGTTCCTCTTCTGGGTGCACCATCAGCCCAAAACAAAGCATGCTGGCGAGGTTTAACCAAAGTCAGTACATCTCCTTTCGGAATGAAATAACTGATTGTATCGCCCGGAGCAGCGCTTACCTTGAGGTAACAGCCGGCCAAATCAGCACTGCTATACGACTGATTGAATATCTCAATCCATCCACTGTGCTTTCCGTAATCGTCCTGGAAATTATTCTGATTATTTACCAAAACTTCATTGATAACCAGTTTAGGCTTAACCTTCTGTTCTTTACAAGAACTGAAACCAATCATTAGCAACAGCGACAGGAATAATCCGATTTTATAATTCCTCATAATCGTTTTATTTAAAAATTCGTGATGCGGCTTACAATGGAATATTTCCATGTTTTTTAGCCGGATTGGTTACTTTCTTAGTCTGCAACTGCTGCAATGCACGGATAATGCGGAAACGAGTATTGCGCGGTTCGATTACATCGTCAATATAACCGTACTTCGCTGCATTATATGGATTGGCAAACAGTTTGGTGTATTCGGCTTCTTTTTCGGCCATGAATGCTGCCGGGTCTGCGGCTTCTTTAGCTTCCTTAGCATAAAGCACCTCTACAGCTCCTGCACCACCCATTACGGCAATTTCGGCTGTAGGCCAAGCATAGTTCATATCACCACGAAGTTGCTTACAGCTCATCACAATGTGCGAGCCTCCGTACGATTTACGCAAAGTAACCGTAACTTTAGGTACAGTAGCCTCACCGTAAGCATACAACAGCTTAGCACCATGCAGAATCACTGCATTGTATTCCTGTCCGGTACCCGGAAGGAATCCCGGAACATCTACTAATGATACGATAGGAATATTGAATGCATCGCAGAAGCGTACAAAGCGGGCACCTTTACGTGAGGCATTACAGTCAAGAACTCCTGCCAGGAACTTAGGCTGATTGGCCACAATACCCACCGACTGTCCGTTGAAGCGTGCAAATCCTACGATAATATTTTTGGCAAAATCACGCTGCACTTCCAGAAACTCACCATTATCGACGATAGCACCTATCACTTCGTACATATCGTATGGCTTATTAGGACTATCTGGAATAATTTCATTCAAAGAATCTTCCAAGCGGTCAATCGGATCGGTACAATCTATATAAGGAGCCTCTTCCAGATTGTTTTGTGGAATATAGCTCAACAATTTACGAATCAATGCCAAGCCCTCTTCTTCGGTAGATGCTGTAAAGTGCGTTACTCCCGAACGGGTAGAATGTACACTTGCACCACCCAGATTTTCCTGACTTACATCTTCGCCTGTTACTGTCTTCACAACCTTAGGCCCTGTAAGAAACATATACGAAGTTCCTTCCATCATCAATGTAAAGTCTGTCAGAGCCGGTGAATAAACAGCACCTCCGGCACAAGGACCGAAAATACCGGAAATCTGAGGAATTACACCTGAAGCCAAAATGTTCCGCTGGAAGATTTCAGCATATCCGGCCAATGCATTGATACCTTCCTGAATACGGGCACCTCCCGAGTCGTTCAGTCCAATGACCGGCGCTCCCATCTTCATAGCCAGGTCCATCACCTTACAGATTTTTAAAGACATGGTTTCAGAAAGAGAGCCTGCCGAAACGGTAAAATCCTGTGCAAATACATAAACCAGTCTTCCGTCAATCGTACCATATCCGATAACCACACCATCACCCAGATAATGCTTTTTGTCCATACCGAAATTGGTACACCGGTGCTTCACGAACATATCAAGTTCTTCGAAGCTGCCCTCATCCAACAACATAGCCAGACGTTCGCGGGCTGTATATTTTCCTTTTGCGTGCTGCTTCTCGATTGCTTTCTCACCACCACCCAGACGCGCCTGCGCACGCAGTTCGATAAGATCTTTTACTTTTTCAAGTTGACTACTCATAGAAATTAGATTTTTATTAGATTAATATGTTTTACAATGAATAAGGCCGGTTTGCAGAAAAATATGCAATCCGCAAACCAGCCTCATCTATCATTTTTCACAAAGTTCGGTTAATATACCCATAGTTGATTTAGGATGCAGAAAAGCTATATTCAAGTTCTCTGCCCCTTTTCGGGGAGCTTTGTCGATAAGCCTTATGCCAACAGCTTCCGCCTGAGCCAATGCCTCAGCCACTCCGTCTTCAACGGCAAAGGCAACGTGATGCACCCCGATACCTCGGTTTTCAATAAATTTGGCGATTGTACTTTCCGGACAAGTAGGCTCCAAAAGTTCTAATTTAGTTTCACCACACATCAAAAATGCGGTTTTTACCTTCTGATCCTCAACCGTTTCAATATTATAGCATTTCAGTCCCAATACATTTTCAAAATAAGGAAGTGCTTCTTCAATGCTTTTTACAGCAATTCCCAAATGTTCTATGTGTGAAATTTTCATGACGATTTGTGTTTTTATATTAAGTATTAAATTAACTGTTTTACATTACTTGTTGCGCAAAGAAAAGAAAATTGTGCAAAAAAACGAAATCTTTTGTCCAAAATCAGACATAAATATATGTTAATAGCTGATTCAACCACCTCCATTTACAGCGATACCATCGGCGTATTGAACTTTGTTGACCACCAAAACGAAGTAAAAAATTCCGAAAACCGTATTTTTTGAAAGGCAATCCTACATTAATAAATTCAAAATGAAGTTTTCCTATTTCCTTGGCACGCAACATAGCTTTCCATACGGCAAGTACTCCTGGGTATTGCGCATAATATGTCTTATTCAAACCACCGGAAAACAACAGATAGGCCTTCTCCTCATCATAAAAACAAACAGCTCCTCCTATTATCTTACCCTTATAACGGACAATAATAATATCCCCCAGACCTTCTGATATGATCTCCTTATATAATTGTATAAAGAAACAGACATCTGGAAAGTACTGACGAACTTTCGATGAATAATAACGCTTTAAAAGATTAGCTAATACTATCACATTCCCCTCATTGCGAACGACCTCCATCGTTGCACCACTCTTCAGTCCATGCTCAATCTGACGCCTACGTGATACATCCATCCATTTATCAAATTTCTCTTTATGAATAGAATTCCGGATCCGAAGCCATTTCACAGGAAAAAAATTATTCTCCCGAAATATGCGATAACCAAACAGCGTATAATTTAAATTCCGGACCTCTATAAAAAAGGACTTACCTTGCTGCTGAAAAACCAAGTGCGAAAACATCTGCTCGAAGACCTGATTTTTCTCTTTTTCATCAAGACCGAAATACTCTCCTTCACCATATACAACACAACTGCGTATCGGCAAAATATGAATATTGGAAGGACGGTTTACACATAAAATCTTCGCAACCGGAGACGTTCCGCAAAATGCCACAATAAGCATAGGCTGATAGCCAGGCGTTCTCTCCAGTACATGAAAAAAAGCAGTGGAATGAAAAACATTCTTTCCCGGCAAGGAAGGAATATTATCCGAAGAGCAATATGTAGTAAGCCGTATATTCATCGGTATGCAAATTTAAACTTTTTGTTGAGTTTTCTAGCAACAAATACTATATTTGTGTCAAGAAACAGATTATTTAAGATTATGGAACAATTCAGTGAATTAATCAAGCTAAGACGCAGCATGCGTAAATTTACCGAGCAGGAACTCAGCCAGGAAGAAGTAGTAACCTTGATAAAAGCTGCTTTGATGGCGCCATCGTCCAAACATTCCAACTCCTGGCAATTCATTGTTGTAGACGACAAGGAAACGCTCGACAAACTATCCCGCTGCAAAGAAGCCGGTTCTTCTTTCCTGAAAGATGCTCCTTTAGGTATTGTCGTGACTGCCGACCCGCTGGCCAGTGATGTATGGATTGAAGATGCTTCCATTGCCGCACTCATGATTCAGCTGCAGGCTGAAGACCTGGGACTGGGAAGTTGCTGGATTCAGATACGCGAACGATATACAGCAACCGGTATTACTTCCGACGAGTATGTACACGGCATACTGGGCATTCCGCTGCAACTGCAAGTATTATGCATCATAGCCGTAGGACACAAAGGTATGGAACGTAAACCTTTCAACGAAGAGCATCTGCAATGGGAAAAGATTCATATCAATAAATATGGAGGGAAATAACCGTGGCCAGTGCATCAAACCATAACGATACATACAGAGCTTTGTCTGTTTTCCTTATCCTCACAGGCGTGTTTTACCTGATTGACAAATGGCTGCCTTTCGAGTCTTTGGGAATGGAATGGATTATGCATAAAGACACCATTCTGCTCTTTGCAGCAGCAACTTTCCTCTGGTTCAAGTCGGACAAGTCCGTTGGACTTATTCTGGCAGGAATATGGCTGATTCAGAATATTGGACTAGTAGTTTCTCTTTTAGGACAACTGTCTGCTTTTCTGCTGCCTGCCACATTGCTGATTATCGGGTTATTACTCTATTGGTTTTCAAATAAATAATATAGTATCAAGATGAAAATTGTAATGATTGGAGCCGGGAATGTAGCTACCCACCTGACGCTTGCTCTCCAACAAAAAGAACAAACCATCTTGCAGGTATACAGTCGGACGGAAGTCTCGGCTTCGGCACTGGCAGAACTTGCCGACAGTGCATATACCTGCAACGTACAAAATATAAATACGGATGCCGACCTGTACATTGTTTCGGTAAAAGACAGTGTTCTATCCGACCTGCTTCCACGGATTGTCCGCATCAACCCCAATGCCTTGTTTGTTCACACAGCCGGCAGTGTCCCTATGGATATCTGGAAGGGACTTACACATCGATACGGAGTATTATACCCGATGCAGACATTCAGCAAACAACGTCCTGTAGATTTCGATAAAGTTTCTTTTTTTGTCGAAGCAAACACTCCGGAAGACGAACAACTTTTAATGAATCTGGCACACCTTTTGAGCAACTATGTGTATCCGGCTACCTCCGAGCAGCGCCGATACCTGCACATAGCAGCGGTCTTCGCCTGCAACTTTGCCAATCACATGTATGCCATCAGCAATTACCTGCTCACAAAGCACCAGTTGCCTTTCGAAGCCATGCTTCCGCTTATCGATGAAACAGCCCAAAAGATTCACCAACTGAGTCCGGTAGATGCACAGACAGGTCCGGCCCAGCGAGGAGACTGCAACATCATGAACAGTCACCTGCAATTGCTGGAAGCCTACCCCGAACTCCAGCAAATTTATAAAAGTCTAAGCAAGAATATTCAACAATATAACCTACTGAAAGACCATGATTGATTATGATTTAAAGAAAATAAAAGCACTCTTTTTTGATGTGGACGGTGTATTGAGTGCCGAAACTATCGGTATGGATGCGAATGGCGACCCGATGCGTACGGTAAACATCAAAGACGGATATGCCCTGCAGCTTGCTGTAAAAGCAGGACTGCACATTGCCATCATTACCGGCGGTAAGACCGAAGCCATACGCAAACGTTACGAAGGCCTTGGCATCAAAGACATTTTTCTGGGAGCTGCGGTAAAGACCAAAGAATACCAGCTGCTACTGGACAAATACCAGCTCTCGCCCGAAGAAGTGCTTTACATGGGAGACGATATCCCCGACTATGAAGTGCTCCGTCTGGTGGGACTTCCCTGTTGTCCGGCTGATGCTGCTCCCGAAATCAAACAAATATGCAAATATATTTCACACCGCAACGGAGGCTATGGCTGTGGACGCGACGTAGTAGAGCAAGTATTGAAAGCTCACGGCAAATGGATGTCGCACAGTGAAGCCTTCGGATGGTAACCTCCTAAAAAAGAAAAGTTATGCTAAACAACCTCGAGAAATACCACGTAATACTGGCATCCAATTCTCCACGGCGCAAAGAACTGCTGGCCGGTTTGGGAATTAAATACGAAGTCCGGGTACTGGACGGAATAGACGAATCTTATCCGCCGCACCTGTCAGGAGAAGAGATTCCGGTACACATTGCCTGCCAGAAAGCTGCCGCCTATCAAAAGACACAGGCTGAAAACGAGCTGATTATTACAGCCGACACCATTGTTTATCTGGATGGAAAAGTTTTGGGAAAGCCTCATGACGAAAAAGAAGCATACGATATGCTCCGCAGCCTGTCGGGCCGTACCCATCAGGTTATTACCGGCGTATGCCTTACTACCACCCGGACTCAGCACTGTTTCGCTTCGGTCACCGAAGTGACTTTTGATGAACTGACCGATGAAGAAATTCAGTTTTATGTCGAACACTACCGTCCGATGGACAAGGCCGGTGCTTACGGCATTCAGGAATGGATAGGATATATCGGTGCCAAGAAGCTCACCGGAAGTTATTTCAACGTGATGGGACTTCCCGTGCAGCGTCTGTATCAGGAGCTGAAGAAAATGAATCTCTGATTTATTTTTCACGAAATACAACAAGGACATCTTTCCGTTGCCATGTGCAGGAAAGATGTCCTTGTTGTTTTATTCATGCTTGTCGGTCTTTGTTTCCACGCTACCAGCATTGCGCATGCTGAACTCACACCCGCAATATTGCTGATTGTAGAAATCATACTCCTTGATAATCGCAATACGCCGCTCGCTAAGTCCGCCTTTGCGCCAGTTTTGATCCCACCATACCACATCCGGATAGAAGCTCACAGCATAGGCTCCCGCCTCGTTTATCTGCTCCAGACTTTTCCAGCGCGAAGAAGCCAGTGTCGTAGTTATCACCGTAAAGCCATGCTCGTGTGCATAACGGGCCGTATCCTTCAGGCGCATCTTAAAACACTTCAGGCATCGCCCTCTCCGCTCCGGTTCCTGCTCCAGTCCTTTCATTTCGCACTGCCAGGCTGTGTGGTCGTAATCAGCATCCACAATGTCCAGTCCCAGCGACTCGGCATAACGCGTACACTCGTCTTTGCGAATCAGGTATTCCTCCAGCGGATAAATATTGGGATTACAATAATAAATAGTAGGTCGAATCCCGTGCTGCAACAGACACTCGATAATAGCAGACGAACAAGGAGCACAGCAAGTATGCAACAACACCTTATCAGCTCCGCCAGGTACCACCAGTTCAAATTTCTTTTTTTTCATCATTCCCCTAATTTCGTAAAACGACAAAATGCAGCAAGCCCCATCCTGCGATGGTCCTGCCGCACTTTTATAGTATTATTATCGAAAAAAAATCAGAAACGACCTGTGTTTGAAGGAAACAAAGGACGCAGATAATCCGGTATCTCTACCCCGTCACGGCGTATACCTTGCAAACAAGCCAAACCACTGGCGGTAAGTGTGAAATACATCTGACGTTTATCCTTCTCGCCCAACTGGCGGACAATAAGCTCCCGCTGTTCCACAGCACGAATAATCTTCGAGGTATGCGAAGCAGCCAGTCCCGTACGCTCTACAATCGTACTTGCTGTCACCGTCTCGCTGCCGATGCTGCAAAGCACCATCGCCTCGTTCAGTGAAACCCCGTGTGCAGCAATCAGACTGTTTTCCAACTCTGCCATCGCCTTAACCAAGTCGCGCATCACACAAATGCATTCTATTTTCTCCATACAATTCCAATCAAATAAATAAGTTCAAATTAGCCTGTTCGGCACGATTCATGTAAGTAGCCACACCACCTACCGTAACATTGTCAAGCAGTTCTTCCCGCTTCACTCCCATCACGTCCATCGACATCTGGCAGGCGATAAACTCTACGCCATTGGCTATAGCCTGAGCACGCAACTGCTCCAGCGAGTCTATTCCCTTACGGTTCATCAGGAAGCGCATCATTTTCGCTCCCATGCCACCCATGTTCATTTTAGACAGCTTGAGGTGTTGCGAATCAGACGGAAGCATCCATCCGAACATTTTGCCAAAGATATCTTTTTTTACGTTTGGTTTAGCTACCTTCTTAATAACATTTAACCCCCAGAAGGTAAAAAAGATAGAAACTTTCTTTCCCGTTGCTGCCGCACCGTTGGCCAGTACAAACGTAGCCAATGCCTTATCGAGGTCATCACTGAACATGATGAAAGTCTTTCCATCGCTTCCAGCCACCGGTTTCACAGCTTCGGCACTGCAAGGCGTACTTTTCTCAACCAGTACCTTATAGACCCCAGCCTCAGCCTTGGTGGAAAGGAACTTATTACCCGTTGTACGGCACCATGCCTCAGCATCTCTTGGGAAACCCGCATCCGTAGCACGAATCTCCAGACGTTCGCCCGGTTTCAGTCCATCCATGGTCGATTTCAGTTTCAGAATCGGACCGGGACACTGTATACCACAAGCATCAACTTTCACCACCTGTGTCTGTACATCTGCAGCTACCGAGCACGCGCATGCAGATGTACCTGCCTCATTACAACTGTTATCTGCATCAGGCAAACAGATTGGCGTAACGGCCGCCTTGTATGTCTTCAATCCACCTATCAGGTTGCGTACTTTTTTATAACCCAATCCTTTCAGGATATTAGATGCCAAATAACCACGCAAACCTACACCGCAGAACACGTATACCGGTTTGTCTTCGGGAATTTCGCGATAACGCTCACGCAAGTCGTCCAGCGGAACATTGATTGCCCCCGGAATGCTTCCTAATGAAAATTCGTCCGGCGTACGTACATCCACCAGTGTTACCTTGGCCGTATCGGCTGCCTGCATTTCTCTCCAGTACAGAGGATTCATCTTTCCCGACAAGATATTGCCGGCTACATATCCTGCTACAGCAACCGGATCTTTGGCCGATGAGAAAGGAGGAGCGTAGGCGTGCTCCAGTTCCATCAGGTCATATACCGTTCCCTTATGCTTAATCACCAGTGCCAGCTCGTCGATGCGCTTGTCTACTCCGTCGTATCCCACAATCTGGGCTCCGTAAAGCTGACCGGTAGCCGGTGCAAATACGACTTTAATAGCCATCTGCAATGCTCCCGGATAATATCCCGCATGCGAGCCCGAATGGATAGTTGCCGAAAGGTAGTCAATGCTCATCTGTTTCAACCGTTTTGCTGCCAGACCTGTCGATGCAACCGTCATATCGAATACCTTCGCAATAGAAGTTCCTATCGCACCCTCGTACTTCACTTTGTTTCCGAAAACCATATTGTCGGCAACAATACGCGCCTGACGATTGGCCGGACCAGCCAGATAGTTCAACCACGACTTGCCTGTAACCGGATGCGGATACTCAATGGCATCGCCCACCGCATATACATCCTCGGCCGAAGTCTGCAAATATTCGTTCACGGCAATTCCTTTCATCTCACCCAAAGCTATACCCGCTTCCTGAGCCAGACGTGTTTCCGGACGTACACCTATCGACAGAATCACCAAATCAGCATGCACACGGATACCCGACTTAAAGACAACCGTTACTCCTGTTTCTTCCGGTTCGAAAGCCTCTACAGCCTGCTCCAGATACAAGCGGACTCCCTTTTGCTGCAAATGCTCGTGCACCAGCGAAGCCATGGAATAGTCTATCGGTCCCATCACCTGATTGGCCATCTCTACGACTGCCACTTCCGAACCAGCCTCCTTCAGGTTCTCGGCCATTTCCAGTCCGATGAATCCGGCACCTATAATCACCGAATTCTTCACCTTGTTCTGCTGCAGGTAAGTCTTTATTCTGTCGGTATCATTCACATTACGCAATGTAAAAATACCCTTGCTGTCTATCCCCTTCAACGACGGACGAACCGGAGATGCTCCCGGCGACAGAAGCAGTTTGTCGTATTGCTCCGTATACTCCTTGCCATCCGTGCAACGTACAGTCACCGTCTTTTCGGCAACATTAACTGCGGTCACTTCCGAACCTGTACGTACGTCGATATTGAAACGCTTGCCAAAAGCCTGCGGTGTCTGTACAAACAGGCAGCTGCGGTCTTCTATCACTCCACCAATATAATAAGGCAATCCACAGTTTGCATACGAGATGTATTCTCCCTTTTCGAACAAAACAATTTCTGCTTCTTCTGTATTTCTTCTGATACGTGCTGCAGCCGTTGCTCCACCAGCTACTCCACCTACTATAACATACTTCAAACCCATAATATCATATATTATCTGATTACTTTAAATTTATTTTCCTCTGTAAAATTTTTCGTAAATAAAAATAAATATTTCCATTCTAGGAAATTTCCATAAGAAAATATTTCATTTTTAACATAAGTTATTCTGATTAGAAATACTTCTTAAAAACTCCAGCATTTAAAGTCCGTTTCATTTGTTTTCTCACTAAATCCGTCAAGTTTTTAAAGCCAAACCTCATTTAAAGAAAAAAAAAGTATATTTGTAAAAATTGTAGCACCAATTACACAAGCTTTACAATTTTCCAACCCTGAATGTAATATCATTTATAAAAGAATCAATTTATGAGAAAAAAACAAATTCTAGTTCCATTCTTCACAGCGGCTCTACTACTTTTTTCTGCCTGCGAAGAAAAACTAGTAGACCACGTCAGCCTGATACCTCAAGCCGTTTCAGTAGATATCCAAAACGGTTCGCTACCGCTCAATTCACTGAAAAGCATTCAAGTACCCGATGACTGGAAAGCAACAGCAACTCATTTTGCTGAAAAATTAAGCAAGACTGCCCATCTTACCCTCTCGGTAGGCACCAACAATGCTCCCATTGCCATTGTCAAAAATACCAATCTGGATAAAGAAGCATATAAACTGGGAATTACAACCAGCGGAGTTACCATAGAAGCAAACAGCATACAAGGATTGAACCATGCTTTATCAACCTTGCATCAGCTGATTCTGACAGCAACCAACGAAAAGCTGCCTGTGCTGACTATCAATGACAAACCACGCTTCGGCTATCGCGGACTGATGCTGGACTGTAGCCGCCACTTCTGGACAATAGACAATCTGAAAGAAACCATAGACCAGATGGCGTTCTTCAAGCTCAACACACTGCACATGCACCTGACAGACAACAGTGCCTGGCGTCTGGCAATGGACAAATATCCGCAACTGACTGAAAAAGGTACATACTATTACGATTATCCGGAAATGTCCGGTAAATATTACAGCAAGCCAGAACTGAAAGAGCTGGTACAGTATGCTCAAGAACGCGGTGTGGAAATCGTTCCGGAAGTCGACCTGCCTGGACACTCTACCGCGCTGCTGGCTGCGCTGCCTCAGCTTTCGTGCAACGGCGGTACTTTCGAAGCTTATCCCGAAGAAAGACCTTTCAGCAAACGCAAGCGTGGTGCAGAAAACATGATTTGTGTCGGCAATCCCGAATCGCTGAAGTTTGTAGAAGACGTTGTCAATGAACTGGTAGAAATCTTCCCTTCGCAATACATTCATTTGGGAGGAGATGAAGTACCTACCAACATTTGGGAAAAATGTCCGAAATGTCAGGCATTGTACAAACGTGAAAAGATGACACACCCCGGAGAACTGCAAGATTATTTCACCCGTAAGGTAAGTGAGATTGTCCGTGCCAAAGGTAAGACGATGCTTGGCTGGGACGAAATCAACGACCGCAACGCTGCTACTCCCGAAGACATTCTTACTGTATGGAGAGACGAAGGTACTCCCAACCAGCTGAAAGCACTGGAACGGAACATTCCGGTAATAATGTGTCCGCAACACGGCTGTTACTTCGACTGGGGATATGCCGGAAACTCTACTCGCAAGGTCTACGAGTGGGATCCTGTTCCTGCTGATCTCGGTGCCGACAAACTACCGCTTATCAAAGGTGGTCAGGCTGCCTTGTGGACCGAACGCGTTACTACGCAAGAGCGCGTAGAATGGATGCTCTACCCACGTATTTGTGCACTGGCCGAAGTCTTCTGGTCGCCTAAAGAAGACCGCAACTGGGATAACTTCTATCAGCGTATTACCCAATACTATCCGATTATGGAAAAGTTGGGCATCAATTATTATGAAGACGATGCGCTGAATGAAAAAGAATTTGTTCCAAGCGAAGAAAAACCGGCTTTGATACGCCACGCTTTCATCGAAACAAACATCCCGGGTTCTCCGCTTTATCATGCTGAATATGCGTTCGACGGCAAAACCAATACCTTCTTCTGGGGAGGTGTTTCAGTGGGCAAGGAACATTATTTCAGCGTCATTCTGGGTGAGCCGACGAAGGTGAACGAAATCAATGTCATCACAGGCGACTCGAAAGATTATATCACCAAAGCCGACCTGCTGATTAGCACAGACGGAAACACATTCGAAAAAGTGGGTCAGTTTAACGACTTGGGCGAGGCTTCTGCCAAGCTGGATGGCAAGACCATCAAGGCCGTAAAAATTCAGGTTACCGGACAGCACACCTGCTGGCCTATCATTAAGGAAATCATCCTGAAATAACTAAAAGCATAAAACTATTAAAGGCTGTAATGCGTTGACCTTAGTCGTGCATTACAGCCTTTTTTATTATTGCGGCTCCTAAACTATTCCGACAAAACCGGTGAGTTTCCTGCTTTTCACAGCAAAGAGGCAGTTTCAGCATTACAAAGATAAACCTTGTTTATAGCTGTAGTACACTTACGGCATTGCAATGATAAACTCAGAACGGACGGACAACTTGGGGTTATGTCTGTACTTTCTCCAGCGCAATGCCCAGCACGGCAGCCAGTCCCTTACCGTAATTTTCGTCGGCTACAGGCGCACCTGAATAACACCTATAGATTAAAACGATTAATATATGAAACTCAGACAATTAAAACATTTCAAAGCTGCATGTGAGTTAGAAAAACTTTTCGGAAGCTGCTCGTTCACTTCACATTTCACAAAGAACTTTGTCGCAACAAATCAAGCAGTTGGAAGAAGAGCTTGACGTGCTGCTGTTCGACCGCATAGGCAAGCGCATCATTCCCACCGAAGCCGGACGTGCTTTTCTACCCTATGCCAACAAGGTCATCTGCGAAGCCGAAAGCGGCAAACAGATTATCCGCGACCTAAAAGGGGATTTTATAGAAGAGCATTCCATGAATTGGCAGGAATTATGTACATTTGCATAAATTTATAATGAAGCAGATATGCAGACCGACGTAGAAAAAACATACGCTGTTCCTGATTTATCCCATTCGATGGGAGAACATCTGGGCATAGAATTTATTACTGTCAACGAAGGATTTGTAAAGGCTACCATGCCGGTAGACGAGCGCACCTGCCAGCCTTTTGGGGTATTAAACGGAGGGGCTTCACTGGCATTGGCAGAGATTGTAGCCGGACATGGATCAGTGCCTTTGTGCTCGGAGCACGAAATGCCGTGCGGCATCCAGGTAAGTGCCAGCCATCTGCGGATGGTACCTGTAGGAACTTACGTAGAAGCTACCGGACGCCTCATCCATCGCGGAAGAACGTCCCACTTGTGGAACGTCGATATTACCACTCCCGACGGCAAGCTAGTTTCGACTGCCCGCATTGTGAATCAAATAGTAAAAAAACGCCCATGAATTTACCGGAAAAAGATATACATTTACTGATAGACCGACTTACGGCCAGCCAAAGAAGTTTTGCCATCTATCGCCTGCCGTGGACAGACGAACCTGTCTTTGTCATGCAGGAAAGCGAAGAAACCGAAAAGTTGTACGATTTGCCCTCACTGAACGGTAAAACAGGTTTTGTCATAGCTCCTTTCCTTCCTTCGGAAAAACATCCTGCTGCTCTTATTCATGCGGATTTAAAAGTCTGCGGATGGGAGGCTATCACCCAACAACTTCGCGCACTGAACATTACTGAAACTGCAACAGACAACTTGCCGGCAACCGACGAAGAGATGGCCATCCGGGAAGAATGTGCATTAAAACAACAATACGAAACAGCATTCAACAAATTTATTGTTCCCCTTCAAAAAAGGACTTTTCAGAAGCTCGTCCTATCCAGACAAGCAACCCAGCCGCTGCCGGCTGATTTTTCGCCCTTGAGCACTTTTGTCACTGCCTGCAACAGCTATCCCCGAATGATGATTTCGCTGTGTCATACTCCAGTGACAGGTACCTGGATTGGCTCAACACCCGAAATTATTCTGAGCGGACATCAGGATGCCTGGCAAACGGTAGCGCTGGCGGGCACCATGCCGATGCAAGGAGAAACAATGCCTACCAAATGGAGCCGCAAGAACCAGGAGGAACAGGCTTTTGTGAGCGATTATATCCGGAAAATCATCAAAAAATTTGGCAGCAAGCCTTCCGAAAAAGGTCCTTATACGGCTCGTGCCGGACAACTGGTTCATTTGAAAACTGACTTTCACTTCACGCTGAAACAGACCAACCAGCTGGGTGAGTTGCTGGATGCCCTGCATCCTACTCCGGCGGTATGCGGACTTCCCAAAGCTGAAGCATACGAATTTATCACTCAAAACGAAGGATATGACCGGAGCTATTATTCGGGCATTATCGGATGGCTAGACCCAGAAGGCGACACCAGTCTGTATGTCAACCTGCGCTGCATGAAAATAGGTCGCTCGTGTACGACGCTTTTTGCGGGCGGAGGTATTCTTCCATCATCTACAGCCGACACGGAGTGGGAAGAGACTCAGCATAAAATGAATACAATGAGAAGAATCTTATAATAGAAAGAACATGTATACAGACAAGAAAAATATTCTGCAACTAGTAGCTTTACTGAAAGCACACGGCATACATAAAATTGTGCTATGCCCCGGCAGCCGCAATATTCCCATCGTACAGACATTGGCTAATATTCCTGAATTTACCTGCTACCCGGTAACGGATGAACGCAGCGCGGGATTCTTTGCGCTGGGACTGGCACTGCACGGAGGCTCACCGGCTGCTGTGTGCTGTACTTCGGGCACGGCATTGCTCAACTTACACCCGGCTGTTGCCGAAGCCTATTACCAGCAAGTTCCTCTGGTGGTAATCTCGGCCGACCGACCTGCTGCATGGATTGGACAGATGGACGGACAGACACTGCCTCAACCGGGAGTTTTTGGTAGTCTGGTAAAGAAATCGGTGAATTTGCCCGAAGTGGTTTCGGATGAAGACGAGTGGTATTGCAACCGCCTCATCAACGAAGCACTGCTGGAGCTGAACCATCATGGCAAAGGACCGGTGCATATCAATGTTCCTATCAGCGAACCGTTTTTCCTGCTGCCGGAAACACAGCTTCCCGAAGCACGTGTCATCACCCGCTATCAGGGCCTGAACATCTACGATAAAGACTATCAGCCTCTGATTGACCGGATGAACAAATATCAGAAGCGAATGGCTGTGGTGGGACAGATGAATCTGATTTATCTGTTCGACAAGCGCTATACCAAGATGCTTTATAAACATTTTGCCTGGTTCAGCGAAAACATCAGCAACCGCACGATTCCAGGTCCTTCCATCCGCAATATCGAGCCGCTGCTCTGCTCCATGAATTTCGAAATGCAGGAGAAAATGCGTCCCGACTTGCTTATCACGTATGGAGGACACATCATTTCCAAGCGGCTTAAGAAGTTCTTGCGCAAGCATCCGCCCCGGGAACACTGGCACATCTCGCCCGACGGGGAAGTATGCGACTTGTATGGCTCACTGACAACGCTGATTGAAATGGACCCGTTCGAGTTTCTGGAAAAGATAGCGCCACTGATGGAAAACCGCACGCCGGAGTATCCGCGCCAATGGGAAAACCTGTCGAAAGCAATCCCTCAGGCGCAACTGGAATACTCGGAAATGAGTGCCATCGGCAAGGTCATCGAGCATTTGCCCGTTCCTTCGTCATTGCATCTGGCCAACAGTTCTACGATACGCTATGCACAACTGTTTGAAGCTCCAGCTGATGTAGAGATTCTTTCCAACCGGGGAACGAACGGTATCGAAGGTTCACTGTCGACTGCCATAGGTTATGCTGCCGGCTCGGACAAACTGAACTTCATCCTGATAGGCGACCTGAGTTTCTTCTACGACATGAATGCGTTGTGGAATCCGAACTACGGAAGCAACATCCGCATCTTGTTGCTGAACAACAGCGGCGGTGAGATATTCCATGCACTTCCGGGACTGGAACTGCACGACAATGCACGCCGCTTCGTTACGGCTACGCATCAGACATCCGGCAAGGCTTGGGCAGAAGACCGGGGTTTCGAATACCTGTCGGCACACAACGAAGAAGAGCTGAATGCAGCTGTGGCACGGTTTACGGAAGCTTCGATCACCAGTCGTCCGATGCTACTGGAAGTATTTACAGACAAAAACCGTGACATCGAACTTTTAAAAGCATATTATCATAACCTAAAAAAATAACAACGATATGGCACAAAGAGAATGGAAAACCATAAAAGAGTATCAGGATATTCTTTTTGAATTCTACAACGGTATTGCCAAAATTACAATCAATCGTCCGCGATACCGCAATGCGTTTACTCCAACCACTACAACTGAAATAAGCGATGCGCTTTATTATTGCCGCGAATGTCAGGACATCAATGTAATTGTACTGACGGGTGCAGGCGACAAGGCTTTCTGCAGCGGTGGGGACATGCACGTCAAAGGCCATGGAGGCTATGTGGGAACAGACGGAGTGCCCCGACTGAATGTACTGGATGTACAGAAACAGATTCGCTCTATCCCTAAACCTGTTATTGCCATGGTCAATGGTTATGCCATTGGTGGAGGACATGTATTACACGTAGTATGTGACCTGACCATCGCTTCCGAAAATGCAATCTTCGGTCAGACAGGACCTCGTGTAGGCAGTTTCGACGCCGGTTTCGGTTCTTCCTACCTGGCACGCATCGTCGGCCAGAAGAAAGCACGCGAAATCTGGTTCCTTTGCCGTCAGTACTCGGCTCAGGAAGCACTTGAAATGGGTCTGGTAAACAAGGTAGTTCCTTTCGACAAGCTGGAAGATGAAGTTGTGGAATGGGCAGAAACCATGATGCAGCACAGTCCGCTTGCCCTGCGTATGATTAAAGCCGGTCTGAATGCCGAGCTGGACGGACAGGCCGGTATCCAGGAACTAGCTGGTGATGCAACGATGCTTTACTACATGACCGAAGAAGCTCAGGAAGGTGGCAAGGCATTCCTTGAAAAGCGCAAGCCCGACTGGTCCAAATATCCTAAATTCCCCTGATTCATTAACTCTAAAACAATACACAAAAAACATTATGAAAAACTTATGGATTCTAGTGCTCTGCCTGTTTACTGCAACAGCAGCACAAGCACAAAACCTGGCAAAAAAACTGAAAAAGGCACAGGCTATTGAAGTTGTCTACCAATCGGTATACAAAGGTAAAGTTCATCCGGGTGGAAATATGGTGATGACGGTTTCGGGCGACCAGGTAAAACTGCAACCTCAAAACGATAAATTAAGAGGATTTGCCAAAGAAACCAGCTACATAGATTACAGCTGCCGCCGTGCCTACAAACTGGCTGAATTACCCAACCAGGAGGTTATCTCATCGGTCACTCCGTTCGAGTATGGCGAAGGTTTCAAAGAAGTAGGTCAGGATAAATTCCTGGGACTGAACTGTAAAATTGTCCGCACTATCCTGCGTTCCAATACCATCGATGTATGGTATACCAACGACATTGCCTTCCGTGGAACACCGCAGGCCAATGTGGGTGTACCCGACGGACTGGTATTGCGTGTTATCCGTAACGGTGATACTGTTCAGGAAGCATGCGCTATCAACGGCTTGAAAAAAACGGAACAACTGCTTCCTGCTGACTGGGGACAGATTCTGGACCCATCGGATTATCAGTATGCCATCAACCAGAGTGGTGTGATTACTGTTCCTGTTTTCGACCAGGACCGTATCTGCTTCAACAACGGCAAATTGCCCGAACAGTTGCAGGACGGTGTGCTATATAGTGCCGGCGGAGGTACTATCATTCTGAAAAAAGTGAAACTTCCGGAAGATATTTCCAACAGAGCTATCTTTGTAGAAACTGTTCAGTACTCGGATGGTGATGCTTACGACCGTACAGGTTCTGTTTTTGTAGTACCGACAGACAAGGCACAGTCTTTCTTGGATGCAATGCGTAACCTGAAGAGTGTTCCTTCATTCAAATCGGATAAAGACTATCCAGGTCTGATTTCTACCGAAGGCTACGATGTACCGGTAGAACTGATGCGTTTCTTTACCGGATTCGGTGTACGCAGCTATAACCACAACAAAGTGCCCGGACAAGACTGGGTAGACTCTGTATTGTATAAAACAGAAGTAACTGCACTTGCACAGCACTTGAAAGGTGAAGCATGGATTGGTGCCTACATCGGCAACTGGGATGCGAAAGGACACCGTGTTTCTGTAAAACTGAAATACTATCCTGACGGTGAAGGCAAACAGCTGAAATCTGTTCCTCTTTTCAACACTGTAAACTACATGGAACAGGCCGGACAGGAATATCCTGTATTCTTCGGCAAAGAACCGCTAAAGGTTAAATTTACCTTGAAAGAACCTGCTAAGAATGCACGTCTGTACTATCTCACAACCGGTCATGGCGGCTGGGGCAACGGTGATGAGTTCAACCAGAAACCTAATACCATTTATCTGGACGGCCAAAAAGTTATCTCGTTCATTCCATGGCGTGACGATTGTGGTACTTACCGCAACTGGAACCCTTGCTCGGGTAACTTCTCTAACGGACTTAGCTCATCGGATTTAAGCCGTTCCAACTGGTGTCCGGGTACAGTTACCAATCCGGAATACATCTACCTGGGCGACTTGGAAGCTGGTGAACATACCATTTCTGTAGAAATACCTCAAGGTGCTCCAGAAGGTGGCAGCATCAGCTACTGGTGCATATCTGGAACACTGATTTACTAATTCCTACAGCACACAATACAAAGAATCCTTCCCTGTCTTTTCAACTGAAAAGAGCAAGGAAGGATTTCTTTTTTTTAAGTTTAAAACCAGGATTTACTTTTTAAAAAGTAATCCGTTTACATACACGTCGTGGTCATTCTGACCATACATGGCAACAGCACTCCATTCGAAGTTCTGTTTGATTCTCCTGAAGAATCTTTCTACCTTTTTCATAATTGTTACCTGAAAATTAAAAACGATTACCTAAAATAAAACTTAACCTGCTATATGCTATCAGAAAATCGTATGATACGATTTATGAATTCAGAAAAATAGGTAAGAATAAATTGAGGAAGGGGATAGATTTTGCCGAAAACGATAAACCTGCATATACGGGATAGAGGAATATCCCTTTGAACACCAGCAAAGGTAAGCTATAACAACCATATAAAAAAGCTTTCTGCCCGTTTTTCACTAATACACAGCATATTATTGATTTAAATCAACATCTATAGAAATAAAATTAAACTCATAAAATCTAAAAAAAGATACATGCCGAATGTTCCTTCGCAACAGAATCCCTAAATTTACGCCCAAATCAACTATTAAGAAAACGTATTATGCCACACATTTTGGTTATAGAAGACGAGAAACGGGTTGCTAATTTGCTCCAGATGGGACTGGAAGAAAGCGGATACCAAGTAACAACAGCCGATAACGGCATTTCCGGTTTACGCCTTTTCCTCAGTGAGAAGTTCGACCTGGTAATTTCTGATATCATTCTTCCCAAGATGGGAGGTATCGAGCTGTGTAAAGAAATACGCCAGGATAATCCGCATATCCCCATATTGATGCTGACTGCCCTAGGATCTACCGACGACAAACTGGACGGATTTGACGCCGGAGCCGATGACTATATGGTAAAGCCATTCGACTTCAGAGAGCTTCTGGCCAGAATAGCCGTTTTAATGAAACGCAGGAGTATGCCTGAACAGCCGGTATCCGATAACTTGCAATATGCTGATTTATGCATAAACCTGAAAGCTAAAACGGTAACCCGCCAGCATATCCCCATCAAGCTGTCGCCCAAAGAATACAAGCTGCTGCTCTACATGACCAAGCATGCAGAACAGGTGGTTTCGCGCACGGAAATTGCAGAAAACGTATGGCAGACCCACTTCGATACCGGAACTAATTTTATCGATGTATATATCAATTATCTGCGAAAAAAAATTGACAAAGAATTCAGTCCAAAACTCATCCACACTCGTACGGGCATAGGATTTATTCTCACTACCCAGCCATGACCATCAAGACCAAGCTCACCCTTCAGTATACTGCCGTTACAGCCTGTGTGTTTCTGCTTACCATGTTTGCCATTTATGCATACAGTGAACACACACGAAGCAACTCCTTCTTCCGCTACCTGCAACGGGAAGCTGTGACCAAAGCGCATCTGTACTTAAGCGGAACTGTAACGGCTGAATCCATGCAGTCAGTCTATCTGAACAACCGGAAATTTATTGATGAGGTAGAAGTCGCTCTTTACAAACTTCCGTTCGAAATGGTATACCATGATGCCGTGCAGATTGACAAAATAAAGGAAACACCGGAACTGCTGGAAAAGATTCACAAGCAGCGAGAAGTGCACTTCTATTTGGACGATTATCAAGCTATCGGCATGTGCTACAGCTATCAGGGAAATGAATATCTTGTCACAGCCGCAGCATACGACGGATATGGCTATGCGCACCTGCACTCCCTGCAAGAGATGTTGCTCATTTTGTCTATCATCGGACTCACCATACTGTTTGCCGTAGGCTATCTGCTGGCACGCAGTGCGCTGTCACCGGTTAAAGTGATTGTCAGTGAAGCAGCCACAATTTCGGCCAGCAATATCAGCCAGCGGCTGCCGGTAGGCAATCAGAAAGACGAACTGAGTGAACTGAGTACGACGTTCAACAAAATGCTGGACAATCTGGAAAAAGCTTTCCGCTCACAACAGTTGTTTGTCAGCAACATCTCACACGAACTGCGCACCCCACTGGCAGCACTGATAGCCGAAACGGAACTTACCCTACTCAAGCCACGGACGACCGAACGCTACGAGCACTCCTTACAAAATATCCAGCAAGACGCACGTCGAATCGTGAGCCTAATAGACGGACTGCTGAATTTGGCCAAGGCCGACTATAACCCTAACCAGATAAAAATGGAAGAAGTAAGGCTGGATGAACTGCTGCTGGACGCACAGCGCATGGTACTCAGTGCTCATCCCGACTATCATGTTGAGCTCATTTTCGAAGGTGAAGCCGAAGATGACTCTGTACTCACTGTCATGGGAAATGCCTATCTGCTTACTACAGCATTCAGAAACCTGATAGAAAACAACTGTAAATTCTCCAATAACCAGACCTCCATGATACACATCAGCTACTGGAAGGAAAAAGCATATGTCCGCTTCTCGGATAACGGTATCGGCATACAAGACACCGACCGGGAACATCTCTTCACCCCCTTCTACCGGGGAGAGAACCAAAGCTTTACTCCCGGACATGGTATCGGTATGGCGCTGGTACACAAAATACTTACCCTGCACAAAGGTGAAATCCATGTACGCTCCAAAAGCGGGGAAGGAACGACCTTCATCGTCAGTCTGCTGCACCTGTAAAAACAGTTCTAATAAAATTCTAATAATACTCTAATCCTCCTCTAACGGCCTTTTCGTCCGGCAGTACCTACCTTTGCCGGCGATAAACAAAAGTAGTAACCACTTTAATTGCAAAAAGGCTTATGACGTGGAAAAGAAAAAAAGAAACTGCTACGCCATTCAACACTGAACGCGTATTTCTGGCTGCAACACAACCACTGGAGAATGTATTCAACTATTTTCAGACCACTCCGCAAGGTATCTCTGCCGAAGAGGTAGAAACCAGAACACACCAGACCGGAAAGAACGAAATATTACACGAAAAGCGCAAGCGCCCCGTGGTAATGTTTATCAAGACGTTCATCAATCCGTTTATCGGAGTACTTACAGCACTGGCTGTAATTTCACTGGTACTGGATGTACTCATGGCCCCGCCCGAAGAAAAAGAATGGACCGGAGTTACCATCATCTGCGTCATGGTATTGCTCAGTGCCATCATCCGTTTCATGCAGGAGCTGAAAGCTGGCGAAGCAACCACTTCGCTCATGAAAATGGTAAAAAACACATGCAGCGTCAAACGACTGGAAGAAACCGAATATCAGGAAATAGATATTCGTGAACTCGTACCGGGTGACCTGGTTTATCTCGCTGCCGGCGACATGATTCCGGCCGACGTTCGTATCATCAGCTCGAAAGACTTGTTTGTAAGCCAATCGTCGCTGACAGGCGAATCTGAACCGATTGAGAAATTCCCTACTCTGAGAAACAATCACTACCGCAGTGGAAGCGTTATCGAACTAGAAAGCATCTGCTTCATGGGTTCTACGGTAGTCAGCGGCTCGGCCTGCGGAATTGTTTTCGCAACGGGCACTCACACTTACCTGGGTACCATTGCAAAAAACATTGCAGGAGTACGTGCTACAACGGCCTTCGACAAAGGTATCAGTAAAGTAAGCTTCCTGCTGATTCGCTTTATGCTGGTTATGATACCGTTTGTGTTCCTGGTAAACGGATTCACCAAAGGCGACTGGTTCGATGCCTTCGTTTTTGCCATCTCTATTGCCGTAGGACTTACACCTGAAATGCTGCCTATGATTGTTACAGCCAACCTTTCGAAAGGAGCTGTAGCCATGTCGAAGAAAAAGACCATCGTCAAGAACCTGAATGCCATACAGAACTTCGGTGCCATGAACATTCTGTGTACCGACAAAACAGGAACACTGACGTGCGACAACATTGTACTCGAGAAATACATCAATGCCGACGGCAGTCAGGATACCGAGAAGCGCATTCTCCGTCATGCCTACTTCAACAGCTATTTCCAGACGGGACTGAAGAACCTGATGGATAAAGCCATCCTTTCGCACGTCAAGGAGCTACAGATGGAGCACTTGGCAAACGATTATCTGAAGGTAGACGAAATTCCGTTCGACTTCAACCGCCGCCGTATGTCGGTCGTAATAGAAGACCGCTCCGGCAAACGGCAGATCATCACAAAAGGAGCTGTGGAAGAAATGCTTTCTATCTGCTCGCATGCCGAGTACAACGGTGAAGTACATCTGCTCACTCCGGAACTGAAACAAAAGGCAACTGCCATCAGCGAAGAGATGAACAGAGCCGGAATGCGGGTACTGGCTGTAGCGCAGAAAAGCTTTATCAGCAAAGACCACGACTTCAATACTGAGGATGAAAACGGCATGGTACTCATCGGATACCTATCTTTCCTGGACCCACCCAAACCATCGGCAGCCGAAGCTATCCGACAGCTGCATGAAAATGGTGTAGAGGTAAAAATCCTTTCGGGCGACAACGATGCCATTGTACGCACCATCGGCCGGCAGGTAGGTATCGACACGCAACATGCCATGACAGGAAATGAAGTAGAACAGTACACAGACGATGAATTAAAAGAACTGTTGCCCACCTACACACTTTTCTCCAAGCTGACTCCACTGCAGAAAACCCGTATCATCCGGCTGCTGCAGGAGTTGGACAACACGGTAGGTTTTCTGGGCGACGGTATCAATGATGCCGCAGCTCTGCGCCAGTCGGATATCGGTATTTCCGTAGACTCTGCCGTAGACATAGCCAAGGAAAACGCCGATATTATCCTGCTCGAGAAAGACTTGCTGGTTTTGGAAGACGGTGTACTGGAAGGACGCAAAACTTTCGGAAACATTACGAAATATATCAAGATGACAGCCAGCTCGAACTTTGGAAACATGTTCAGCGTAATGGCAGCCAGCGCATTCCTGCCCTTCCTGCCTATGCTGCCCATCCACCTGCTCATACAGAACTTGCTGTACGATATATCGCAGACCACTATACCGTTCGACCGCATGGACCCGGAATACTTGCGCAAGCCCCGCAAATGGGATGCTTCGGACCTGAGCCGTTTCATGATTTACATCGGTCCCATCAGCTCGGTATTCGACATTCTGACTTACCTGGTGATGTGGTATGTATTCGGATGCAATTCACCCGAGCATCAGACCCTCTTCCAGTCGGGATGGTTCATCGAAGGTCTGCTGTCACAGACTTTGATTGTACACATGATACGTACCCGCAAGATACCGTTTATCCAGAGTTGTGCCACTTGGCCCGTTACCGGACTGACACTGCTTATCATGGCCATCGGCATCTCAATTCCGTTCACCGGATTTGGTCAGTCGATCGGTCTGAAGCCTCTCCCGTTGAGCTATTTCCCATGGCTTGTAGGAATTCTGGCCGCTTACTGTATCCTGACACAATGCATCAAGAACTGGTATATCCGAAAATTCGTACGATGGCTCTGATTTTTTCACTACCTTTGCCGAAAAAATAAGACAAAGATGAAGATAATAATAATTCCCCGTCGGTTGCACTTCAAACAGCCGGCGGGTACTTCACGTGGTATCTATACCACACGCCAGGTATGGTATGTACTGGCTACCGACGAAAAAACCGGCCAATATGGTGTAGGCGAATGTGCCCCGCTTCCACAACTGAGTTGTGACGACCTGCCGGATTACGAAAAGATTCTATCCGACTTCTGCTTGAAAACGGCCCAAAACGGCCAACTTGACTACGAGGCTTTACGCCCCTATCCTTCCATGCTATTCGGACTGGAAACTGCTCTGCGACATTTACAGAAAAGAACACTGCAATTATGGGATACGCCATTTGCACAAGGCAAACAGGGCATCCCCATCAACGGACTCATCTGGATGGGCAGTTTCGACGAAATGTACCAGCGCATTCAGGAAAAGATGAAAGCTGGCTTCCGCTGCATCAAGGTTAAAATTGGCGCTATCGATTTCGACAAAGAGCTGGAACTGCTTCGCTTTATCCGCCAGCATTTTTCGCCCGAAGAGATTGAGCTGCGCGTAGATGCCAACGGAGCATTTACTCCCGAAACTGCTCCCCAGCGTCTGGAGCAACTCAGCCAGTTCCATCTGCACTCCATCGAACAGCCTATCCGTGCGGGACAGTGGAAAGAAATGGCCAAGCTATGTGCCTCTACCCCACTCCCCATTGCACTGGACGAAGAACTGATTGGTATCAATACGACTGAAGAGAAAATCGAACTGCTGGAAACCATCCATCCCCAATACATTATCCTGAAACCGTCTTTACACGGTGGACTACACGGTTCAGAAGAATGGATTCGTCTGGCTGCAGAGCGCAAGATTCCGTCGTGGGTAACCTCGGCTTTGGAATCAAATATCGGACTGAACGCCATCGCCCAATGGTGTGCTACGCTGAACCCGCAAATGCCACAGGGACTGGGTACCGGACTGCTGTTTACCGATAACATAGATTTCCCGCTGCATATTAAAAACGATTGCCTGTGGTTTCACTCCGAAGAGCAGGAACCGGATATACTGAACTGGCTGAATGTATGATGATGGAAAGAACACAGATTGATAAACAGACGCTGACTATAGACGGTGTTTGCTATACAGCAGACGATGCCCGTCCATCCGGTCAAGACCTGAGCCGACTGCAGACCGCTTTTTACAAACAATACGGCAAGGAAAGTTTCCAAGCCTCGCTGGCAGATTTTCTGGCCGAATGGTTTTCTGCATCCGAGCAAGTGCTGGTCCACACCTCCGGTTCGACCGGTACTCCCAAACCCATGTGGGTAGAAAAGCAGCGTATGATGGCCAGTGCCTGCCTTACCTGCTCTTTTCTAGGCCTCCAGGAAAACGACACGGCACTGCTCTGTATGCCGCTGAAATACATTGCCGGAAAAATGGTGGTGGTACGTGCACTGGTATATGGCCTCAACCTTATTGTCAGTCCTCCTAGCGGACATCCGCTGGCAAACCTATCCGCATCGCCTGTTTTTGCAGCCATGATTCCCATGCAAGTATTCAACAGTCTGCAAAATCTCCATGAGCAGACATTGCTGAAAGAAATCAAGCACCTGATTATAGGAGGTGGTGCGGTAGATGCGGAAGTAGAAAAACAATTGCAAGCCTTCCCCCATGCAGTCTGGTCTACGTACGGCATGACCGAAACCCTGTCGCACATCGCCCTGCGCCGTCTGAATGGCCCGTCGGCTTCCGAATGGTATACCCCATTTGATAACGTAAAGATACGCCTCAGCGAAGAACAGACGCTCGTCATTCATGCCCCGCATGTACATGCCGGTGAGCTGGTGACAAACGACATTGCCGAAATGAGCGAAGCAGGTCAGTTCCGTATTTTAGGCCGAAAAGACAATACCATCAACAGCGGAGGAGTGAAAATACAGATTGAGCAGGTCGAGAAACTTTTACACCCCAGCCTGCCCGTCCCATTCCTCATCACTTCGGCTCCAGACAACAAGTTTGGAGAACGTGTAGTTCTACTGGTAGAAAGTACCACGACTGCATTTCCCGATGTCCAATTGGAAACCATCATGCAGCAAGTACTGCCTCCATACTGGCGCCCCAAACAGATAATCCATGTAGCAGAGCTGCCTCGTACAGGTACCGGAAAACCGGACCGTGCGACTGCCAGAAAAATAGCTGCCGGTCAATGTTGTCCTAAACGTTTTTCGATAAAAACAAAAAAAGGAAGTAAAGCTAAGG
>UncleJesse_p2__coassemble_434_pt1 | contig 49756 bp, 50 predicted proteins | sample UncleJesse_p2__metabat2_low_PE_025 | metagenome-assembled genome bin UncleJesse_p2 | reverse complement strand
GTTGAGCCTTTTTTTCTGCTCTTCCTGCTCTGAGCTTTTTTTTATTCCGTTCGCTGTCGCTGCGGTTTGTTTCTGCCTTTTTCACCTGCGTCAAAAGGTGTTGCGAGGCGTATAAAGACAAGTTTTCCCGAAAAGCGCAGCCTTGAATACTACCCGTAGGGTGGAGATTTTTTCGGGAACAGCGCCTGAACTTGGCATACGAATCGGAACATTTACCTTTGCAGGTATAAAAGGCATAAACCGTAGCGGCAGTGATACCGAATTATGGGCGAAGAGCAGATTAAGAAGAGCAGTAAGCAAGAATATAGCCCTGGCTATACCGCTGCCCAGGGAGTGCAACGGGGCGGGTGGGCCTGCTGCGTGAACGCTATCACAACTAGCAGAAAGACTAGCGAGTGTCTTTCTACCTATTCAGGCTCCATGGCAAACAGACGGGCAGAAATGCGGCATTTTGCCCCTGAACGGCTGTTTGCCATGGAGTCGCCGCAAGCTAAAACTCAACGGGTTAGCCAGGGGAATCACCCCTTTTTTACGCTGTTTTTTCAGTTTTTCCGCTTCTCATTTACAAAAAGTGCACATAATCAAGTGAATGCATCTGTTTTACCCCGCTTTTTATGCGGAAGTCGGGAATCCTACCCCCCACCGCCCTACGCATCAGTTAACAACCGTTAACAGATTTAATGCGGAATATGTATCAATACACTTCCCTACACGCACGATACGCAGCCACGCACGCATAAAAAACAGCCCCGACAACCATCTTGCACGGTCATCAGGGCTTACCTTAAGAAAAATCTAATTAGCTATTGAAAACTACATACTGGATGTAACAAACATATCGAATGTCATCTGCGGGAAGCGTTCACAGCCGATGCAAAGCGTATCGAATGCATCCGAACCGTCTGTTCTCGCCTGAAGCTGGTCTTCTTCGGTCTCTGCCAGCTTTTCACCCCGCTTATCCTTGCCACCGTTGTACACACCTGCTGTCTGCACAGAGATAAGCAAGTCTTCGTTGTTCTGTTCGTTAAAGAATGGGATAAGCTTTGCCTTGCCGGCAAACATACGGTTGATGAGTAGCCACTTCTCGATGTGCTTCATGGGATTACCTATGTAGACGGAACGCACTTCCCACCCTCTATCCTGAAATGCACGTTCAACCACGAAATGGAAGTCCTCGTCATTGACTGCATAGTTTGAACCCAGGGCCGTACTGTCGTAATAAAAGATAACTTCCTTGTGGCGCTGGTGTCTATAGTACTTGCAGAAATCATCTACCAAGGCTTCGAGCTTACGTTCGTACTTCACCCAGAAAGACTTTATCACCTTCAGCCTGTTCCTGTCCGGCTGTCCGGCTACCAGCCAGTTGATGTTGGCATTAAAGTCAAATGCTATACAGATAGGCTTATCCCTATCAAGGTCAGCATCCATCAGGCAGGAAGGCTCCTTGATTTTATCAAACTGATATTCGAGGCTGTCAAGATAGCCAAAGTCTGTAGCATTATACTTATGCCCTTCGGTCATGCTGGAGTAAAAACCATCCTTGCTTATGCCGATACGCTTGCATAGAATGGCCGTCTGGAAGGTAAGCGGGGGCAGGTCACGTTTCATCTGGTTGATAAACGCCTCTCCCAACAGCTGCATATTCTCAATCGTGGAAAACTCCCGATACAACACTGCTGCAGAACCTAAACGGCACACATCACGATTCAGGGTACGCAGATAATCCTTGAGATACAAAGGTACAGGCTCTGACTTAGCCTGAAGGTCACGGATACGTTTCTTTGTCCGCCAGATTTCGTGTACCGTTGCCTGGATGACCTCAATCAGTTCGGGGTCGCATTTCTTTTCGTATTCGAGAAACCAGGAACCTTTTTTTGTTACAGGCATATCGGAAGTTATCAACATGCCATGGTGAAAATAGTGATGTCCGAAATACTGTTTATTGCCTCGGTTGGCCGGAAGTGTTTCATCCTTCAGCTGCTCAAAGTCGATGTACTTGGCTTCATCAATATCAAGGTAGTCAAGAGAAAAGGAGTTGGAAGTTCCGGAGCGGTCCTGACTGATGATGTAACCGATAGAACCGTTGTAGAATGATATGACATTCTCCCAGTTATCCGGCTGGAAGATAGGTTCACCCCATCCCCAAGATTTGGGCGGTTTCTTGCCAATCGTCCAATGCACATCGCGCTTGAATCCCCATCGCTGCCAGTGTATCAGCATGGATGGGATGGTGTTTGTAAGGGCACGCTTGCAGTTGGCCGCCACAAAGCCGGTAATACTACCCGGCATACGCTGCATGTTACGCAGGTTTATGGCAGCATGAATCGGACCTTTACCCCAACCACGACCGGCACAAAGGACAATATCCTTTGCCGGAGTGTAAAGAACCTGCTGCTGGGTTTCGTGAAAATACTCTCTCATGGCTCAGGTTCCTCCTCTGCCTTTTTCGGATTAAAGATGTCATCTTCTTTAAAGTCTGCATCCTCGAACTGAATGTCCTGGACATCTTCGCTCCAGTACTGCTTAATCTTATCGGCTATGCGCTGACGGATATTCGGAATCGGACGAATACCCAAGATAGTGGGGTCAGTGGATGGCTGAAAAGGCTGAATCACAATCTTGTCGTAGCCCAAATCCTTGGCATCCTCTTTGTCCAACTGCATGTACTTGGCATAATAGTTGTCACAGGCTGCCATCGCACGGGCATCCTTCATACGTTTGGCCATCTCATAGCTCTCCTCGTTGCGCTGGATGAAACGGTAGCGATGATAATCCTTGGTGGCTTTGTTCAAGTCACCAAGGAGATACTTAATAATGCGAAGGTCTTCGTAAGCCGCCGACTTCTGTATCTGGTACCGTTTCTGAAGCTCCAGTACGATTTCCTGTTCGCGTATGCGCGGATACTGAAGCCAGTAATTATATATATCCCGAAGCCGGAGCAGACGCTGCTGGATGACTTCGGGTATGTTACGCTCCCGCATTTCATCAACCGAAGCGAAGAGGTATTCTTTGGCTATATCAATCGTTGCTGGTAATGGCATATCACAACTGTTTATAAATCTTCGTCAGACTCCATGTCACGCAGGTACGAACCGACAAGCTGGACGGCAAGCGGGCTGTCGGCTTCGGCCAGCTCCAGCTCGTTCTGCCGGATCTGCAGGGCTCGTTCAGCCTTGCCTTTGCGGTAAGCGATGCTTGCCGGATGAAACTTATCAGAAAGGATTTCGCGAAAACAACGCTCGTCGACATCCATCAGAACCGCAATATCCGATACCGGAGTCAGCATCGATGCAAGCTCTTTTATACGGTTAATCTGTTGAGAAGTTAATTCCATGTAAATGTATGCTGCGTGTATTAATAATATCGGAAAACTGGTCTCTCAAAGTAAGGAAGATATCAGGCTGGGTAGTGATGATGGAACATTCCGTACGGTTTCCACGTGTCTGGTTCTGGCTGGTCACTACGGTCACCATCCAGCGTTCATTCTCTACCAGAAGCACCTTGGAATGATTCTCCGTCAGGTAAACATCATCGAAAACAGCACCCATGAAAGTATACAGGTTAACGGTCTTCTTGGCTGCCTTCAGGTCGGCCATGAGGACCGAATGAAGTATCAAGCCGCGTTTGCGAAGTGAAAAAAGCCTACGCAAGAACTCTTCTGACGTAGAAAAGGTAGATACATAGACTTTAGCCGGACCGGTCTGAGCCAGAATAAACTCGAGTACATCAAAAAGCTGAAGCCGATTATCCAGATACGCCTGTAACGGCACATCGGATAACGGCTTCAGCAATCGGCTTACAATCTTCATACCTTAAGACCCAATTCTCGTAAAGCATTCACCTGGTCATCGCTCACATTGTTACCCGTAGAAACCAGAAAATCGTATTTCTGCTGGACTTTCGCAAGAAGTTTATCGAACTTATCCTGTTCACCTGCCTCCTTGAGTTCAGCCAGTTTTTTCTTGTTGTCCGAAAGGTAACCCCGTGCAGCACTGACCTTTTTGGCCATTTCTGCCGGATCCTCAGGAGATTCACCCTCTGCACTACCGGCTGCCTGAGCATCCGGATTGAAATGGTCATACCTATACATGTTATCCCGATATTTGCCATCCAGCTCTTCCAGTTGTTTCAGGTATTCGTACCTGTCGCACGGAAGAGCATCCTTCATGGTTTTCAAAGTCTCAAAAGTCTGCTTCAAACGGAAGTAAATATCCTTATTGTCCTCCCACAACCGACGGATATCCTCCGGCAATGAATCATGATCCGCCCGTTTACCTTTGGCAATGACGGCCTTCTGCGGTGTGTCGTCCTCGGAACTGATTTCCGGCTGGAAAGCGGCCAATGTTTCAGCTACAGCCGGAACCAGCTCTTTGTCCATCTTGACCACATCCTGAATCGTTTTGCGGTCCAAACGGATAACCAGATATTTTTTCAGCTCATATTCAATCTTGCTTGCAAACTTCTGCGGGTTGCGTGAAATGTTCTGAAACAAAATACGGTTACGTGTCAGCTTCAGAACCATGTCCGCACCCTTTAACAAGTCACGCTCAGCCGGCTCCGTATTGAGCCAGCTCTGCATGTCATTAGTCAACTTATCATCTATATACATAAAAGTATCTCCCTATATATTATGGTCCGGGTTCAATAGAGCTGCCGTCCGCTCCGGGAATATCCCCGTCTACAGTCTCGATTTTACCTGTATAGAAAGGTGACGGACAAACATCGGTGCACTGTGCTTCGAGGGTTGTTCCTGCCGTACCGGTTTCACCTTCACCGGAAGTCTGAGAAATGGTTACATCCGGATCATAAGCTTCAGAACCTACGACACGAAACTTTCCGTTGCGTTGCTGGCAAAGGAAAATCAGTTCATCGATATTGGCCTGACGGCAAAAACCTGAAGCTTCTTCGTCTGTGCCGGCATATACCAAGGTGGCCTTGTTAAGAATAGTCTTCGACGGCTTCTCGCCCTGTGACTCAGAAGAGATATTAGATTTAGTGGTCAACAACTCCAAGTACTGCCATTTTTTATCTGAAGCCAGTACGAAATCACCATTGTAAGTAGCCAAAGCTGCCATATTCTTTGCACCGTCAATGGCCGGTAGCGTTGGCCACTTGGCTATCCAGCTTTTAGGAATAAAATAGACTTTTCGCCGAATACCTGGCGAAGAGGTCTGTCCCGGACACCATGCCAGGGACCCATACATACCTTTGCTTGTACAATCTACAGCCATAAATTAACCTCCTATGCCAGCGAGAACCGGAGTTGTACCGTCAATGGCACCAACCAGCAATCGCTCTTTAGATATTGTTTCGAACTCTGTACCGAAATACATGGTAGCGATATAATCCAACTTAAAAGCATGATGCTTTTCTACTGTAATATTCTCCTTATCTGCACCGTTACCGAAACCTACAAGCATATTGCTCTTGGTTGTAAGGTGGATAAACGGCGAACCCGACTTGTTAGCCAACGGAACCAGTTCACAACGGCCATTGGAACCTTCAAGAACAGTCTTTTCGAAACTGGTATTGTAGGGCACATGACCAACCGTAGCCTGATAGTCATCTACGTAGTGATCGTATACGCCCTGTGGAATAAACAATTTGGTCTGGGTTTCACGCAAAACCGGATCAGCCGCACGGTAGAATGCTTTCAACACATCTACAGCATTATCCTTGCTGATAGCTTCGATGGTAAACAAGTTCCCAAGATCTGCAGAAATCTTGGTCGCATCCATTTCTGTCTTGGTAATGGTATCAAATCCGTTGAACAGTTCCTTTGTCTTGGTACCACTGTCGTTCCTTTTGGCATTCCAGATAGAAGCATTAAGATTTGCCCCCATTTTGGCAGTCAGAAAAGCCAGTACCTGACGGGCTATATCCACATTCTTCAGCGCTTCACCTTGGGTAATCAAGTTACCATATACGGTCTGCCAAACGGAGTTTGGAGAAAACTTCTTGACTACGCTACCTAAGAAGGTTTCCAATGTGCGCGGATCAATGGATACGCCATCAGTATCTTCACGTCCTTCGTCATAAGGTCCCAGTTCGATGTCACCTGACATTTCACCAACCACCTCCTTACCGCGTACGCCTGGTCTTTGTGTCATATGCTGCAATGTAGTACCCAATGCAAGAACCGGCATCATCAGCAATTCTTTTCTATACTTGACAGCTGACTTTGCCAACTGTTCATCTGTAATTTTTACATATCCTGTAGTGTCTGCCATATTACAACAATTCTTTTACATCGTTAAACATTTGTTGTGCCGTATTGAGTTTGGCGATGTCATCATCCTCACCTTCGTCACCATTGATGTGAGTGGTATCCTCCCCATCAGTTTTTTTCAGGTTTTCATTCTGTTTTTTCAGTTCTGAAATCTGATTGTCTTTATCAGAAGACTCCTGTTCCAGATTGGCGATGCGGTCATTGAGGGCCTTGACCTGCTCTTCGGTAAGTGTAACCTTACCCTCTTTGTCAACTTCCACACCCTCTACTTTCAAGATGGAATTGACTTTCTGATAATCCTTTTTCATTATAGTTGTCTTGGGTTGTTGTTTATGGTCATCTTCTTTGCTGAAGAAACGTTTCACAAAATTGTCGAACCAGCCGGGTGCAGTCTCTCCAGACACAGGTGCTGCTGATGCGGCAGGTGCTTTCGGAAGTTCCGGAAGATTAAACATGTTGAACCGGATCTGTGTATCTGCATTGAAAGCCAGTTTGGAACCGTCTTCTACAATCTCATCGACAAAACCATAATCCTTGGCTTCCTGGGCGGTCAACCAACGGCCTTCTTTCAGGATGGGAAGTATCTCATCGACTTTTTTCTTGCATTTGGCAGCATAAAGATTGGCCAGAACCAAATCCATCTTGTCGTTCTCAAGCTTGTTGGCCTTCAGGTCTTCAATCAGCTGTTGTATCTGATCGGCATTGTAACGCCCCCATGCATCCACCCAATTGGAAACCTTATGAATAAGGTAAAAGGCATATCGAGACATGCAAGTCTTCTTGGCCCCGGTTGCCAGGATGGTAGCAGCACTGGCAACATACCCGTACAAGTAACAGGTGACATCGCCGTGATCGATAAACTGCTGCCGGATATCAAGAGCATCATCCACAGAACCACCCAACGAAGACACACGCACATTCATCGGCTTGTTTTTGTAGCCGGACATCTGACTGCGGATATAATTTTTGCTATAGCCCCACGGTCCGATATGCGAATCAATGTTCAGGTTATAATCCATATTGTCAAAAATTTATATGCGCAATATTATACCTTATATATATATTATAAAAAGACCTTAACCCAATATAGCCAGCATGGGAATGACGGAAACAAGTGTCACCGTAACCGTCACCCCTGAACGGTCACCGGCTGCAGAGGGAAATCTTTCACTGTTCTGTATCACAGGGTATGGCTTTTCGTTGCAACCAATCAGAAACTGGGAACCTGTTACCGTTGTCAGCCGAAAAGCGTATTTTTTAGCACCAGGCAGCAGCTTGTTACAGCATAACATGGTCAGCTTGGTCGTATAGACACGCTGTCTGTTCTCTATTTTATCAGAAATCTCGACCGAACTCAGTCCGATTGTCTCTACCGGAGTAAACTGCTGGTAGACATTGAGCCAGACACCCCGCTCAGCAATAATGTCTGAATGCTGCAAGTGATAAGCCTCGATCAGCTCTACCTTGCGGATATTATTTAAAAGGCTAATCATATTTATTATAAGAATTATAGTGTTCGCACCTGTTCGGTGTTGTTCAAAATCAGGCTAACTATCCGTGCTATTTCGGGTCATTTTACCTAAAAAAATACCCTTTTTTGTATAGGCCGTACGCATCCGGTAATATTTCTGCCGAACGGTTTCTGTGTAATCATCTTCAATGCCGTGCATCTCACACCATGCCGTAATGATGCTGTTAAGCGAGCAATGGCACTGTTTCATGTAACCAATCTCTGCCCACAAGTTCCGGCGGAAAAGGTCTTCGATGGCTTCGATGATACAAGCTTTGGCATGCTGCCCCATATAATTGTAATACTGCGGCGGCTTGGCCTTACTGTCTGGAATACGTATCGCAGTCAGCCCCTGCCCGGCCATTTCGGGCACCTGGTCTTTGGGTAACTTACGGATGAACCGACGGATAACTGCATTCTCATTGCTACCCGCAGGGAACTGAACCGGGTCTCCTAAAGCGTTGACAAGCCATTGCCGTAAATAAGGCTCCAGTTTAATATAAAATACGATGTTGCTCATAATTAGATATTTATATTACAAATATACTATTTATATTTGATTATAGATATATATGTAATAACATCCTCATTTCCTGCTGTATGCAAAACAGTTTTCTCCAGCTATGACACCTATTTTGCCTTCTACACCTTCTACACTTTCTACAAAAGTAAAAACATGCTGATTATCAACAACTTATTAAAATATAAGGTTTCTACAATTGTAGAAATCCTGTAGAAAATGAAGTATTTTGTAGAAGGTTTTAACAAATTCGGCATTTTGTAGAAAATTGTAGAAGGTTTGTAGAAGTATTGTAGAATATATAAAATACTGATTTTCAACATTGTAGAAAGTGTAGAAGGTGTAGAAGCCATTTTCGCCCCGTGGGAAAAAGCCGAAGGGGTACCAGGCACATAGAAAAAATGCCCGTACGGATTCACCGTACAGGCATTCTCTACATTATTGCTGAAGCAATATAAAATCAATTCTTTCGTGTAACAAGCCATACAAATTACTCACTGAATATGCTTTTTCTGAAAACGTTCTACCCGACCTAAACCAAACACGTGCCGAGAACAATTGACCGGTATCTACTATTTTGATACGGCGTATATCCGGAAATGAATCAAGAAAATAACGGCAAATCTTCTGCCTAATCTCTGAAGTAGTACTTGCCTTGCGATGGCGAGCACCTGTAGTCGGGTTATAAACTCTCAATGCATTGCTTTTGAATGAGCGAATATCCGTTTCGTGGATTGACGTTCCGCTGTAGCCGAGCATAGCCACATTAGAAATGGTTGTATTTCTTAACATGATAATAAAAAAGTATCCGTGCCTGTCCCGTTGCTCATCACATTACAACCGAATGCTGTACGGCCATTAAGCCTGTACACGGGGGTACACGGATACCAATATTTTGATACTACGAAGTCTGCGGACATAAAAAATGCCTGCACGTATAATGCAAGCCTGTCTGTCGCCTTGCATTCGATTGTTTATATATTGTAATGAGCACTGCAAATATGGTGATTTGTTTTGAAATAGCAAAGAGTAGAGATAAAAAAAGAGCAAGCGTTTCACAACGATTGCCCTTTTAAACCTCTAAAACCATTACTTATAACCAATTTTAATCAAACAATTGCGGTTCGTTCTTAAGACGCTCGTTTCGCAGCTGTTCCAGTTTACGTTTAGTGTCAGCGATACCTTTAGTGATGGCTTCCTTCTGCAAGCTGTAGTCTGCCAGACGTTCCAGCAATTCAATTTCCTGACGGTTCTGTTCCAGTTGGCGTTTCTGCGAACCGGTGAAGTGTCTGTACAGCGCACGGTAACATTCTTCTTTGTACTTCAGTACTGCCGGACGGGCATCCTCGTTCACCTTAGAAGTATCTATAGAAAAAAGCCAACCGAACACGTACATGTAGGGGATGCTGTACATTTCGCGCTCTTTACCATCATTGGCAACCGCCTTTATTATGCAGGTGGTTGAACTCAAAATTTCATCGCGCTCAATGCGCTGTCTTTGAGCTTCCGCATCTATCCCCAACGCTTCGCAAATCGGGCGAATAGGTACCATCTGTTCATCACTTGTGGCAACGATATCCACATTATTTACTCTTGCAATAATTCTTGTATCCATAATATTATAAAATTAAAAAAGATAATCAATCCAAATCTTCTTCTGTTGTTTCTCTGCCTTCCAGCTCTACCTCTAAATTAATATTATAGGTATCCCTAATCATACGGTAATCGAAACATAACGCAATATCGGGTGTCGATGTCTTGCGATAGGTTATGCCGGTACCGGTATTCTCCGCTTTCTGTACCTCTACTCCGTTCTGGATGTTCTTAAAGCGGACAGAATTCTTCTTGCCCATGTACTCCTTGCTGTTCTCCAGGTAATAGTTGAGTGAACCTTCTGGCAGAACCGAGTCACCCACCTGTTTGCCAAACTTCTTATACAGCATGAAGATACGATTGCGACGCATCATCAGGATGGCCTTAGGCTCCTGGTACTGCTGTTCAATCTTAATCAGATTGCTTTTGAACTTGTTCACATATTCTATACGATAGTCACCCTCAATGAAGATTTCGCCATCCTGCTGCAGGAAGGAAACCACATTCCAGAAGTTGGCCAGCTCATTGTTGCTCTTACACTCCGCATTCTGGCGGACAATCCCCTCAAGCGTAACCTTGCGGATATCCTGGTATGAAAACGGCAGGTCAAGAACTCCCTCGAGCGTTCTGAAAGCAGCAAGCGGTATTATCCAGTTACGGAGAATACGGTCTTCTACCTTTTCAGCACCAAGCCCCTCGATGATATCAGACAAACATGAATGATAGTTGCTCACAAACTGCTGCTCCATTTTGGCCCGATGACGCAATATCTGAAGGGTAAGGTGTGACAGTCCGCGCTTGCGGATGTCTACCAGCTCACTGTACCGCTTTTTCTCGGCATCCGTAAATTCGGATTTGGAAAAGGTCAGGAATACTAGACGGCTGAAGAGAGCGATATCAGCTGTTGCCATCTCCTGACCGGAAAGGATAACTCCTGAGTCAACGGCTGTTATCTCACGCTTCTTGTCTCTGTCCATGTTGATACGGCTTCGGCCGGCACCATCCCACAAGCCTTTGAGATACTCACGTTTGTCTATATCGATGTTGTTTTTAAACTCATCGATGTGCACCAGCGCATTCGAGCACTGTGCTACCAGCTCGGCCAATGCCGGGATGGTGGCGTTCTGTATGTTGGGTGGTGTGTTGTCGATGATGAACAGCGACATCAGACTATGTCCAAGCTCAGACTTACCTGAACCTTTAGGTCCGAACAGATTCAGGATAGGAAAGCTTTTGGTATAGCCTGTAATCACATCACGAAACAACGTAGCCAGCAGGAAACAGATACCTACTTTTGCGTTATCTCCAAACACGCCTACCAGCTTGGTAAAATAATCGCGCATTGATATTCCGGAGTAATTCAGATGGACAAACCGCCGTTCGAACTGGAACAGTTTGTCATCATCACGGTATATCATGCTTGATGCCGGAAGATAATAGTTGCCTTTATCGCTCAGGCGAACAATACCATATTCGTCTACCGGATGCCATTCGGTATCAAATACCCCGTTGCCGAATGCATAGAAACCTTTGCGCTGCCATCCCAGCTGGGTAATCTCGACGGCGGTCTCTGTCTGTTCATAGAGATACATCTTCAGGCGAGTCATCTCTTTTTCGGTAGCCAGCCAAATGTAGTTACCCAAACCTTCAACTTTTTGTTTGAATTTAGAGAGTGAAACAAGGTCCTCCTGCTTCATCTCCACAATCTCTTCCTGGCGGTTCTGGTTCCTGATACGATACAGTCGCTTCGGATTCAGGGAGTCCTTGATATGAAACATCGGCTGCATGACGAAGTTCGACCACTGGTATTCTTTTCCGTCATTCGTACTATAATAACAGTTGTTGGACTCGAAGAAACCGTACTTGGCCAGCAGATCACGATTGATGGTCTGTGTCTTGTCCGCCTTGGATTCGGAGATTTTCTTCTTTTCACGATTAATGGCCGTCAGCCAAAGATTCTTATGGTTATAGATTTTCTTCAGCTGCTCCAGGTACATCTGTTCCTTGACTTCATCATCAACCATGGCCACCATCTGGGCAATTCTGGACACAGCAGCGCTTTTATCTTCAGTCGTACCGTCAGCCTTGAACGCATAACCCGCATACCAGGCAATAAAATCTACTTCGTCAAGGTCTTTGAACCTGGTACGACTCGTGCAGTAAGAATCCGGATCATTTTTCGTATTGCCTTCGCCACACGGAATCTCTTTTACGGATACCGAGAAACCGCACTCCATGGCCAGTTGGCCGGACTTGATGACAGCAGCTATCCCGGTACCGTACTGTTCACCGGGTTTGACGGCATCCGCATCCGGAAGAAAGCAAAGGGAAGTAGCATACCTTTTAAGCTGGTAGAACTGCTTTTTGGTCCATGCGGCTCCCAGTGAAGCTATGGTGTTGTTTATCCCGATGGACTGTAAGCGCATGACATCGGGCGCCCCCTCGACACAATAGAATTTTTCTTCTTTTGTGGCCTGCTTTATGGCATTGTCAATACCAAAGATACTGTCGGACTTGTCGTATATATCGCTTTGGCAAGAATTAAGGTACTTAGGGGTGCCGTCCACTTCGCTCATATCCCGGGCCGTCCATCCGATGATGTTGCGGAAGCGGTCACGGATGGGTATCATAATCCGGTCACGATAGAAGTCATAGTAGCCGTCACCTTCTTTACGTCTGCGTATCAGCCCACACTCTACCATCAGTTCAGCCGAGTATCCGGCCTTGATGGCTGCATCTGCAAATGCCGACCAGGAAGGAAGTGCATAACCGATACCCTGCTCTTGCGGATACTGTTCACCCCATCTTTGTTTGATTTTTGCCCGTGCAGCGTCAGCTTCAGCTTTTTTGAGGTTCTCAAGGAAAAATTGAGCCGCAAATTCGTTAATGGCAAACATGGAGGCACGCTTGCGAGCGTTTTTCAATTCCTCCGGATTCTTCTGTTCCGGCTTGTCCTCTATGTCGATTCCGTATTTGTCAGCCAGCCAGCGACACGCCTCAGGAAAATTCATGTTATTGATTTTCTGCACAAACTTAATGACGTTACCGCCTTCTTTGCATGCCCCGAAGCAGTACCATAAACCGCGTGCCTGGTCCACCATGAACGACGGTGTGTCTTCCTGATGGAACGGACAGCATGCTTTATAGCGTGCTCCGGCTCTTTGCAGTTGGACAAATTGCCCCACTACATCAACAATATCGGCACGGTCGAGGATTTTTTCTATGTCTATATTGGATATCATGTCTTAGAGATTTGGTATGCATGGCAAATCTAACCCGAAAGCCATGCGTTGAAAACTACATATCGGAAGGAAAGTGTAAATCATATCGCCTCAGTCTATTGTTGTTATTTATCGAATAACAACGGCCATAACCATCCCATCTGACGTGACGGACCGATGTTCTGTTCTGAAGCATTCCATTTGAAAAAATGCGTCTGGTAACCGGCACATATCCACATACCTTACGGACCAATCTGGAAGACGTATAATATATATGTGTAAAAGTAAACCTGTCGTTCATCTCTTCCCATTCTTGGGTTGTATGTAGTTTATTCATAATATCAGGTGTGTTTCTTTTCATTTTTCTTCTTTTTGTAAAATCTGCTTTTGGCCTTCATCAAAATGTTTATCAATGTGATGCGGTCATATTCGGTTGGAATCTTATTATCCATGGTAATCAATTAAATAAGATGCTATTTTACTACTTAGAACATCCAGAATAAAAATCTGCTCATTCTTGGTATAAGTTTTAATATGTTCAAGTATGAAACTTAGTTCAATACCTGCAACCTCTTTCAAATCATCGCCTCGAGGAGAACAACAACCTATACCGGCAATTTCGAGTGTTATGGCTGGATTGGTGTTTTTAGTTCTGTCCATACTACTAGACTTTTTTTTGTTCGTAAATAAATCGCACAGTCACGATATCCTTATCAGACTGTTTAATCTCAGCACGGTAGGCCTCGATATCTGCAACCATTATAGATGTATAGCAAGAACGGTAGCTGCCATCAGCATACCAGGTACGTATCATTTTTATCTCTACCATATTATCGCTTATTATACCAGGCTATAATCTGCCGGGTGTTTTTAATACCTAGTTTGATTTTAATCTGGTTTATCAGATTATGAACGGTATGAATAGAGATGAACAACCGGTCTGATACCTCCTGATTATTCAGCCCCTCTGCCAACAAAGCTGCTACCTGAAGCTGACGCTCGGTAAGAACCTTTGTCCGTGTCGGCATACAAATAATCCCCTCCCATTTGCAATCATGCGTACCCCGTAATGGACAACGTACCTGTTCTAAATTCAGCCCGTTACTGTCCATGTCAATACGCAATGTATCCAATTCACCACAGTTGCATCTGATAAACCTGCTGGCCATCTGCCACCGATGAAATGGGCGATTTTGGATAGATTTAGCATAACATTCATCCAAGGCTACATAAGCATTGTGGTAGACATCATCAACCATATCCAATATCACACCGACAAAGCTACTGTTAATTGTCAGTTGCTTTGTCTGCCCGGACTCAAAGTATGATATACTGCCATCCGGGGAATTAAAGAATTCAACTGGCGTGTTCATCCTGTTCTAGTTTTATCAGCTGTTCTATAGCTTCACGCTCCAGTTTAGTCCAACTGTCTTTACGCATCTTGTACATAAAAGCCGGATATGAGATATCGCATCGCTCAATGACCTTTTGAATAAAGGTTGTTTTCTCCTTAGTTTTTAAGGATGAATAATAGTCAGATATAACCATATAAATTACTTTTTAGAGTTTTACTTTTATTACAATTAGATTTATTATTAAATTTATAGTGCAAACATACAAAATAATGTAATTAATCATACATTTTAATGTTATTAATCTACATAATAATGTATTATTTAGAACTGTTATAATTAAATTATCATGTTTAAACCTGAAAGAATTGCTTCACTGATTGATGAACAGAGAATATCCAAAAAAGAGTTTTGCGAATCAGTAGATATTGCAGTACAAACACTAGACAATGTACTTAAAAGGGGATCTGAGTTAGGTTGCATTAAATTAGAACGGATTGCTGACTATTTTAATGTCCCAATGGACTACTTCTTCGAGAGAGAAAAACAATCCACACATAATATTGGACACAGTATCACAGGAAACTATAACAGAGTAAATGGCAATATTAGCATTAATGAATATGAGAAAGAAATAGTATACCTTAAAGAGTTACTAGCCGAAAAAGAGAGAACGATACAAATCCTTATGAAAGAGAAATAAAACCAGACATGTTCAAAGGATATATTATAGAACAATTAATACAAGAGAGAAAAGTCAAGAAAGCTGATATCTATCGCTTTGCCGATATACAAAAAGCAACTCTTGATAATATAATAAAAGGAACAAGTACCCCCAACTGCAATACACTAGAGAAAATTGCGGATTTTTTCAATGTATCTATAGATATATTTTTTGAAAGAGATAAAAATGACAATACAATGTATAATGGCAATGTTATCAAACAATTATTATTAGATAAAAAGGTTACAAACAAGGAACTTTTAAAATACCTCGGTACAGAAGCCAACTCTTCGCTAGCTCAAATTGTAAATGGAAATCCTACAGTAAAGAGATTAGAAAAAGTTGCTGATTTTTTCGGAATTTCCATGGATACATTTTTCGAGCGGGAAAAGCCTTATAAATCCATTATCACAACTGGAAATAACAATGAGCTATTCTATAAGGAGAAAATTGAATTGCTTGAAAAGCTTATAAAAGAGAAAGACGAAAGAATTAAACTCTTAGAAAATGTAAATCAGTTACTTATGTCTGATAAAAATCGGACAAATACCGGACAACAATAGTTTATAAACACTGATTTCGAAAAGGCAACAGCTTAATAATCAATACATAGGGGAGATAAGAGGTAAGGTCTTTAGGGTTCGAGCCTCTCTTCCCGTGCTGAGATAAAAAGCTGTAACTGAATAAGTTGCAGCTTTTCTTTTTTTATAAAAAAATCCCTGAAAATTTCAGGGAATATCTATTAGTTTATGTGTCTGTAAACTCAAACGCCACGAGGGATGCTCCTTTATATACTGTACGACCTCCGAAGTGTTTGAACAGGAACAAGGTTGAAGAAAATAATGTCGGGCAGGTACAGATAAATAAGACGCAACATCCTGACCAAGATAAACAACCTTTATTTCATCTACCCTTTCCACTTTTAAAGCCGCACCTTCTTTAGGAGAACAAGTAACCCAGTCTATATTCTCAGGAAGACGACAAGTCCCATTTGTTTCTATAGCCACCTGCTTTCCTGCATTATGTAAAGCATCTACCAAAGCCTCATCTACCCATAATCCCGGTTCCCCACCAGTAAGAATCACCCACGTAGCAGGAAAACGGCTGACAACCTCAACAATAGCCTCTTCCCCCATCAACACACCTTCTTCATGTGCTGTATCACAAAAAGCACATTTCAAATTACATCCTGAAAAACGGACAAAAACAGCAGGGGTCCCAGTATGATATCCTTCTCCTTGCAAACTATAGAAAATTTCATTAATCTTTTTCATAAATCACTGTATTACCTTCCGATTCTTGAACATCCACTCTATAACAAAAAGGAACCTGATCACAAATCCATTTTGCTATACTCTCTGCCGTAGGATTACAGGGCAGCACATCGTTTATACATTTATGGTCCAAATTACCCATAACAACCTCCTTAACATGAGTGAAATCAACTACCATTCCATCCGAATTCAACTCCTCAGAATGGCAATACACGGTAATAATCCAATTGTGACCATGCAAATTCTCACATTTACTAGGATAAGACAGCTTCAGAAAATGAGCTGCCGAAACTTCCATACGCTTAATTACGGTATACATTTACAACGATTTTATTTTTAAGAAACAAGAATTTACACCTAATGTCACCTCGGTGTTCTGCAAATTTATAAACAATTTTCCGAATACTAAAACAGGAGGTTCATTACCGTGCAAAATATTTATAAGCAAAATATCGAATTTATACCCGAAAAATTTTTGTGTTTCTATCCAAACTTCTATATTTGTATAGAATTTGGTATAAAATGACGGAAGAAGATAAAAAGCTATTAAATACCTTCGAAGGAAAGCTCAGGCATTTAATATATCTTTATGAACACCAACAGAAAGAAAATGCTGAGCTTAAACTACTTCTTTCACAGAAAGAAGAGGAAATCATTCGCTTAAAAAATAGCCGTAAAGAATTGGAAGATATGTATACCAACCTCAAAATGGCTCGCATCCTTAGTATTCAGGACAACGAACTCCGTGATACTAAACAAAGACTGGTGCGGCTTGTGCGGGAAGTCGACAAGTGCATCGCTTTACTGAATGAATAACGTATAACAGTTTAGCCGATTTCATTATGGACGACAAATTAAAGATACATCTGCTGATTGACAATGAACGATACCCTCTCACTATAAAAAGAGAAGATGAACAACTATATCGGGACGCTGCCAAACAGATTGATAATAAACTGAACAAATATAGAAGGACATTTCCTGAGTTTGACTCATACAAACATTGGGCTATGGCCGCTTTGGAACTGGCTTTTGAAAATGTATCGTTGAAGGACAAGAACGATACTGAACCATATATGCAAAAAATAGCAGACCTGGTAAAAGAACTGGATGAGTGTATCAATAACAACTCTACTCCAGAGCAGCTGTAATCGTTCAGTATTCAGACAAAAAAAACCGCACAAACTTAATAGCTGATATCATCAGTTATAGGTTTGTGTTTTTTATATATTAATATTAAACCCAAGTATAATGACAGGAGTAGGAATTATAGTAGCAATTATTGCTTTCTTGGTAGGTGGGGCTCTTTCTTACGTATTCTTTAAGCATGGCTTGAAGGCAAAATACGACGGCATCATCAAGGAAGCAGAAACAGAGGCTGAGGTCATCAAGAAAAACAAGCTTCTGGAAGTTAAAGAGAAGTTTTTAAACAAGAAGGCTGATTTGGAGAAGGAAGTAGCTATACGAAACCAAAAAATCCAACAGGCCGAAAACAAACTTAAACAGCGTGAAATTATGCTGAACCAGAAACAGGAAGAGGTTCAGCGCAAACGCAATGAAACTGAAGCCATCAAGGAAAATCTGGATGCTCAGCTGGTAATCATTGAGAAGAAAAAAGAAGAACTGGACAAACTGCAGGCTAAGGAACGCGAAAAACTGGAAGCCTTGTCTGGTCTTTCAGCAGAAGAAGCTAAAGAAAGATTGGTAGAGTCTTTGAAGGAAGAAGCCAAAACTCAGGCCCAATCATATATTAATGATATCATGGATGACGCCAAGCTTACAGCTAATCGCGAAGCAAAACGTATCGTTATTCAGTCCATCCAGCGAGTTGCAACAGAAACGGCTATCGAAAACTCTGTAACAGTATTCCATATCGAATCTGATGAGATTAAAGGCCGAATCATCGGACGTGAGGGACGTAACATACGTGCTTTGGAAGCTGCGACCGGAGTAGAAATCGTAGTTGATGATACCCCTGAAGCTATTGTTCTTTCAGCTTTCGATCCTGTTCGCCGTGAGATTGCCCGTTTGGCACTGCATCAGTTGGTTACCGACGGACGTATTCATCCGGCCCGTATTGAAGAGGTGGTAGCTAAAGTGCGTAAGCAGGTAGAAGATGAAATCATTGAAACAGGTAAACGAACAACCATCGACTTGGGTATTCATGGCTTGCATCCGGAACTTATCCGTATCATCGGTAAAATGAAATACCGTTCTTCTTACGGACAAAACTTGCTGCAGCATGCACGCGAAACAGCCAATTTATGTGCTGTAATGGCTTCAGAATTGGGATTGAATCCTAAAAAAGCAAAACGTGCCGGACTGTTACACGATATAGGTAAAGTGCCTGATGAAGAACCCGAATTACCACACGCTTTACTGGGTATGAAACTGGCAGAAAAATACAAAGAAAAAGCTGATATCTGCAACGCTATCGGAGCTCACCATGATGAAGTAGAAATGACTAGCTTGCTTGCTCCTATCGTACAGGTTTGTGATGCTATTTCTGGAGCACGCCCAGGAGCACGCCGCGAAATTGTTGAAGCTTATATCAAACGTTTGAATGACTTGGAACAATTGGCTATGTCTTATCCGGGTGTAACTAAAACCTATGCAATCCAAGCCGGCCGCGAACTTCGTGTTATCGTAGGTGCAGACAAGATTGACGACAAACAGACAGAAAGTCTGTCTACAGAAATTGCGAAGAAGATTCAGGATGAAATGACTTATCCGGGACAAGTAAAGATTACTGTAATCCGAGAAACTCGAGCTGTCAGCTTCGCCAAATAATACTTAGAGCATATTTCTTTATTCCCATAAAAACAAGTCTGCTTAGCAAATGCAGGCTTGTTTTTTTATTTAATACAACCATAAGTTGTTATTATAACCACAAAAAAACTCCCTTGCCGCTATTCAAGCTAAATGAATATTCCGACAAGAGAGTTTTAAAAGATATCAATTAAAAATCTTATAATTTTATCTTCTTGCTGACAGGCTTCGACTCATTCTGCAAACGGTCTAAAGCAGTGACTACATAACGATACTTAGTTTTACCGCTCTCATAAGGCAATTTGTAATAATTAGAACGTGTTATTGCAACAATATGTGTAGCATCCTCTAAATTGACTTTTTCATCTTTTCCAAAACGATATACCACGTATTGAACGGCTTTATCCATTTCATCCTTTGCCTTTGGGGCTGTCCAGAAAAGCATATAACCATCTTCGGTCCATACTAGTTTCATCTTTTTCACTTTACCAGGAGCTTCATCATCCATAAACGAAAACTTTGGCATCAAAGCCGGATAGCGATGATATTCTTGCTTCAGCATCGTACCATAATTTCCGGGATTCTGTACCAATGCCGTTGAGTACCACTGACAGCTTCCCTGGATAGTAGAGAACGAACGTTGCAATTTCATTTTAGCCGCCATCTGATGAATAGAAGGAGACTGAAGGTCACGAGCTTTCACTGTTCGCATTACATCTTGACCAATAAACAAAGGACGATGTGCAGAATTCTTAGCCCACCAGCGTACCAAAGTAGTATAATCGGCCGCTTTATGTCCCATTTCCCAGTAAATTTGTGGAATATTATAGTCTACCCACCCATTATTTACCCACATCAATACATCTGCATACAGGTCATCATAATTCTGCAAGCCGTTTGTAGCACTTCCATTCGGATCATTCTTCTGGTTACGGTAAATCCCAAAAGGAGAAACTCCAAATTTCACCCAAGGTTTGCAGGCACGCACGGTCTGATGGATTTCTTTTATCAATACATTGACATTGTCACGCCGCCAGTCTGCTTTGTTGGCATACCCCCTGCCGTATTGGGCAAAACTAGGGTCATCGCGAAATTTCACGGCCGGATTAGGATAAGGATAGAAATAATCATCCATATGAATAGCGTCAATATCATAACGACTCACAATATCCCGCACAATCATACAGATATACTTTCTGTTTTCAGGTAGTCCCGGGTCAAAATAAAGTTGTCCGTCGTATTCGATAAAGCGCTCCGGAAATTTATTATAAGGATGATTCGGCGAAAGTGCAGTAGTCCCTTTGGTCTTTGCCCGATAAGGGTTAATCCATGCATGAAGTTCCATTCCCCTTTCATGACAAGCATCTATCATAAACTGCAGCGGATCCCATCTTGGCGAAGGAGCTTTACCTTGCACTCCCGTCAGGAATCTGCTCCAAGGTTCAAAGGAGGAATGATACAAAGCATCGGCTTCTGCCCTCACCTGAAAAATCACAGCATTAATTCCCGCTCCCTGCAAATAATCCAACTGTCGGGTCAGCATTTGCTGCATCTGCTGCGCAGACATTCCTTGAAATTGTCCATTTACACACTGAATCCAGGCCCCGCGGAATTCGCGTTTGGGAAATCTGTCTTGAGCGTCTGTTACTCCTACTACACACAGTAACATCAGCAAGACCAAAAGATTTTTTATTTTCATCGGTTATTCTTATTTAAAACGGGTACAAAGATAATAAAAGTTATACTTATCTTTGTAGAATCAACTAAATTCATAATTCCGAATGTCTGAACGTAATTACATATCAATTAAAGGTGCCCGAGTAAACAACCTTAAAAACATCAGTGTAGAAATTCCCCGGAACAAGCTGATTGTAATAACCGGACTGTCAGGCTCCGGAAAATCGTCTTTGGCCTTCGATACGCTTTATGCCGAAGGACAGCGGCGCTATGTAGAGAGCTTGTCGTCCTATGCCCGACAGTTTCTAGGCAGAATGAGTAAACCTGAATGCGATTTTATCAAAGGAATTCCACCTGCTATTGCTATCGAGCAGAAAGTTAACAGCCGGAATCCTCGTTCTACCGTAGGTACTTCTACCGAAATATATGAGTATCTGAGGCTGTTGTTTTCCCGAATTGGAAAAACCTATTCTCCAGTAAGTGGACAGCTTGTCAAGAAACATACCATTGAAGATATTATCAATTGTACGCATGAATTTGCAGAGGGAACCCGTTATACAATTCTCTCTCCTATCCTTCTCCGTGAAGGGCGAAGCCTGATAGAGCAACTGGAGATTGATCTTAAACAAGGATTTACCCGTATAGAGATTGACCGGAAGATTGTCCGTATTGAAGATTATCTGGAAGAGCTGAAAAATGGGAAAGAGGCTTCTATACATATCTTCTTGCTGATAGACAGACTTACGGTGAGTTCCAGCAAGGAAAGTATAAGCCGACTGACTGATTCGGCAGAGACAGCGATGTTCGAAGGTGACGGTGCTTGCTCACTTCGTTTTTATGCCGAAGATGGCAGCACACAGCTCTATACATTCAGCAACAAGTTCGAAGCAGACGGAATCAAGTTCAATGAGCCTAATGACCAGATGTTCTCGTTCAACTCTCCTATCGGAGCATGTCCCCAGTGCGAAGGATTTGGAAAAGTAATTGGCATTGACGAACATTTGGTCATCCCCAATAGTGCACTCAGTGTATACGATGGTGCTGTTGTGTGCTGGAGAGGAGAAAAAATGGGTGAATGGCTAAAAGAGTTTCTCAGAGAAGCCCCCAAGCATGATTTCCCTATTTTCACTCCTTATTACGAACTCACTCAAGAGCAGAAGGACTATCTTTGGCACGGACCACGGGAGAAAGTATGTATCGATTCCTTCTTCAAGATGCTGGAAGAGAACCAGTATAAGATACAGTACCGGGTAATGCTGGCACGTTACAGAGGAAAGACGGTTTGTCCTGCATGCCATGGCACACGGTTGAAAAAAGAAGCGACTTATGTAAAAGTTGGCGGCAAAGCGATTACCGAGCTGGTTAACTTGCCCATAACAGAGCTAAAAGAGTTTTTCGACAAGCTAAAACTGGAAGAGCATGACTATGCCATTGCCAAACGGATTCTGACCGAGATACACAACAGACTGAACTTCCTGACGGATGTAGGTCTGGGATATCTGACATTAAACCGCCTGAGCAACTCCTTATCCGGAGGAGAAAGTCAGCGCATCAACCTCGCAACTTCATTAGGAAGTAGCCTGGTAGGTTCTTTGTATATATTAGACGAACCCAGTATCGGACTGCACAGTCGGGATACAGACCGCCTGATACATGTCTTGCGCCAGTTACAGGAGCTGGGAAATACAGTGATTGTGGTCGAACACGATGAAGAAATTATACGTGCAGCAGACTATATCATTGATATTGGCCCCAACGCCGGACGGCTGGGAGGAGAAATCGTATACCAAGGTGATATGCACGATTTAAAAGCCGGCAGCAACAGCTATACCGTAAAATATTTATTGGGTGAAGAAAATATAGACCTTCCCCTGTCACATCGTCCGTGGAATAACTACATCGAAATTAAAGGTGCCCGTGAAAACAACCTTAAAGGGATTGATGTAAAGTTTCCGCTCAATATTATGACAGTCGTTACAGGAGTCAGTGGTTCTGGTAAAAGTACTTTGGTACGGGATATTTTCTATAGAGCCGTAAAACGTGAGTTCAGTGATGCTGTAGACAGACCGGGTGAATTTATCTCCATGGAAGGAGATATTAAAATGGTGAAGGATATTGAGTTTATCGACCAGAATCCGATTGGAAAATCATCACGCAGTAATCCAGTTACTTACGTAAAGGCTTACGATGAAATCCGTAAACTGTTTGCCGAACAGCCTTTGGCCAAACAAATGGGATATACCGCCGGCTATTTTTCTTTCAATAGTGAAGGAGGACGCTGTGAAGAATGTAAAGGTGAAGGTACGGTAACGGTCGAAATGCAGTTCATGGCCGATTTGGTACTGGAATGTGAATCCTGTCATGGCAAACGCTTCAAGAAAGATACGCTGGAAGTGACATTCGAAGGTAAAAACATCTACGATATTCTGCAAATGACAGTCAATCAGGCTGTAGAGTTTTTCGAAAAATACGGGCAAAAGAAAATTGTAAAGAAATTATTGCCGTTACAGGAAGTAGGATTGGGATATATTAAGCTGGGACAATCTTCATCCACTTTATCGGGTGGTGAAAACCAGCGTGTCAAACTGGCTTATTTCTTGAGCATTGAAAAGTCACAGCCTACAATTTTTATATTCGACGAACCTACTACCGGACTGCATTTCCATGATATCAAGAAACTGCTGGCTGCTTTTAATGCACTCATTACACGAGGCCATACGCTTATCATCATCGAACATAACATGGATGTAATTAAATGTGCAGACTATATCATAGATTTAGGTCCAGAGGGAGGTAACGACGGCGGACAACAGGTAGTCACAGGCACTCCAGAAGAGGTTGCAGCCTGTGCTGCATCCTATACAGGAAAATTCCTTAAAGACAAATTACATTTGTCCTAAGGACAATCCCAAAACAGTTCTTTTTCTGAATCGTAGTTGTGACGAAATAATAGGAAAAAGAACTGTTTTTTTCATTCTCATACTTCCTTTTTCCAATTTTACTTGTTTTTTTTTCGATTCTTATTTTTTTTGCTACTTTTGTGATTATAATACCTTATTATATAATTATAAATCACAAAAGCACTATGGACTACACAAATCAAATTGGAGAAAAAATCAAATCACTGTGTGAATTCAAGAATATAAGTGTATCTGAACTGTCTGAACGTACCGGATTGGCACCGGAGCAGATTGACCGAATTATCAATAACATTGATATCCCGTCTCTGGCACCGCTGATAAAAATTGCCAGAGCTTTAGGCGTACGTCTGGGAACTTTTCTGGATGATCAGATTAATGAAGATGGTCCCGTAGTTTGCCGCCATCAGGATACAGAAGATACCATCAGTTTCTCCAACAATGCTGTCGACTCACGCAAGCATATGGCTTATCACTCTTTGTCGCGTTCCAAATCAGACAGACACATGGAACCTTTTATCATTGATATAGCCGAACAGCAAGACAGCCGTTTTACTCAGTCATCTCACGAAGGAGAAGAATTCATTATGGTGATGCAGGGAGTACTGGAAATAAGCTATGGCAATAAGACTTATATACTGGAAGAAGGGGATACAATTTATTATGACTCCATCATTCCGCACCACGTGCATGCCTACGAAGGACAAGCTGCAAAAATTTTGGCCGTAATCTATACTCCCATTTAAACAAGAATAACTATGCAATTATCCGAAAGAACTTTGGGAGAATGGTTGGAGCACTGGGCTCAAACTACTCCCGATAAAGAATATCTGGTCTATTCTGACCGAAATTTAAGATTTACTTATCAGCAGTTCAATAAACGTGTCGATAATCTGGCGAAAGGATTGTTGTCTATTGGAGTGGAAAAAGGTACCCACGTAGGTATTTGGGCCGGGAACGTACCCGACTGGCTTACGTTCCTTTATGCCTGTGCCAAAATAGGTGCAGTAGCTGTTACAGTCAACACCAATTACAAGCAAGCCGAATTGGAATATCTGTGTAAAAACTCAGACATGCACACCTTGTGTATTGTCAACGGTGAAAAAGACAGCGACTTTGTAGAGATGACCTACAACATGCTTCCCGAATTAAGAACCTGTCAAAGGGGACATCTGAAAAGTGAGCGCTTCCCTGAAATGCGTAACGTCATTTACATCGGACAGGAAAAATTCAGAGGAATGTATAACACTCCGGAAATACTGCTTCTTGGCAATTACACCGATGATGCATTACTGGAAGCTGCTAAAAAAGAAGTCAACTGCCATGATACCGTAAACATGCAGTATACTTCAGGAACAACCGGCTTCCCCAAGGGAGTGATGCTTACACACTACAACATAGCCAACAATGGTTTTCTGACAGGTGAACACATGAAATTTACTTCGGACGACAAACTGTGCTGCTGTGTACCCCTCTTTCACTGTTTCGGAGTCGTATTGGCCACAATGAACTGTCTGACTCACGGCTGTACACAGGTTATGGTAGAACGCTTCGACCCTCTTATCGTCTTGGCTTCCATACACAAAGAACGTTGTACGGCATTATATGGTGTCCCCACCATGTTCATTGCCGAACTGAATCACCCGATGTTCGATATGTTCGACATGAGCAGTCTGCGAACTGGAATCATGGCAGGAGCTCTTTGTCCGGTAGAACTGATGAAAAAGGTAGAAGAAAAAATGTTCATGAAAGTAACCAGTGTGTACGGACTGACCGAAGCTTCTCCTGGTATGACTCACAGCCGCATTGATGACTCTTTCGAAGTGAGATGCAATACGGTAGGTCATGACTTTGAGTTTACTGAAGTAAAAGTTTTGGACCCTGAAACAGGCGAAGAATGTCCGGTGGGCGTACAGGGAGAAATGTGTAACCGTGGCTACAATACCATGAAAGGATATTACAAAAATCCACAAGCAACCGCAGAAGTCATCGACAAAAACGGCTTCTTACATTCGGGTGACTTGGGTGTAAAAGATGAAAATGGCAATTACCGGATTACCGGACGAATCAAGGACATGATTATACGCGGCGGTGAGAATATCTATCCACGGGAAATAGAAGAATTCCTTTACCGGATGCCGGGTATTAAAGACGTGCAGGTTGCAGGCATTCCGTCCAAAAAATACGGTGAGGCAGTAGGTGCATTCATCATCTTGCATGAAGGTGTAACCATGAATGAGTTTGATGTCCGCGATTTCTGCAAGAACAAAATTGCACGTTACAAGATTCCTAAATACATCTTCTTCATCAAGGAATTCCCGATGACCGGAAGTGGAAAAATACAGAAATTCAAATTAAAAGATATCGGTCTGACTTTATGTGCCGAACAAGGCATCGAAATTATTTAAACCTTACAAAATCATCCTATTTATGTCAACAAAACTAAGTAAAACTATTTTTGGTGCACTGACACTGGCAGGGTCTATCTGGCTGGGTGCCTGTACAGAGACAGCACAGGTAAGTGACATCGAACTGATTCCGCTTCCTAATAAAGTAGAACAGGGTACCGGAGTCTTTATTCTAAAAAACAAGGCTACCATCGGATACGAAAATGAAGCTCTGGCTCCGGCAGCAGAATATTTGGCAGGCATGCTCTCTACAGCAACCGGATACACATTCAAGATAGAGCAAGGAAAGGGAGATATCACTCTTACCACCCAACAAACCAGTCCGGCAGGTGGATACGTTCTTTCATCTACCGACGGTAAAGTAAATATTGCCGGAAACGGATACAACGGAGTGATTGCCGGTATCGAAACGCTTCGCCAGCTGTTCCCTGCAGCTATCGAGTCAAAAACAAAGGTTTCAGGAACAGACTGGGCCATACCTGCTGTGAATATTACCGATGCTCCGCACTATGAATGGCGTGGACTTATGCTCGATGTGTCCAGACACTTTTATAATAAAGACGAAATCAAGGAGTTGCTCGACGTAATGGCACTCTACAAGATGAATAAATTCCACTGGCATCTTACCGACGATCAGGGATGGCGTATTGAAATCAAGAAGTATCCGTTACTGACTGAAAAAGGTGCCTGGAGAAAATACAACAATCAGGACAAGACTTGTCTGGAGCTCGCTGCCAAGGAAAACAACCCCGACTACTTGTTGCCAGAAGATAAAATCCGTGTTGTAGAAGGAGATACGCTGTACGGAGGATTCTATACTCAGCAAGATATCAAGGAAATCGTTGCCTATGCTCAGGTAAGAGGTATTGATGTTGTCCCTGAAATTGATATGCCGGGACACATGCTTGCAGCCGTAAGCAACTACGATGGTGTATCCTGCTTCAAGGAAACCGGATGGGGACAGACTTTTTCATCTCCCGTTTGTCCGGGTAAAGACTCTGCAATGGAGTTCTGCAAAAATCTATATACAGAAATTGTTGACTTGTTCCCCTATAAATACATCCATATTGGTGGAGATGAAGTAGAAAAAATCAACTGGAAAAAATGTCCGGACTGCCAGAAACGCATGAAAGACAACAAACTGAAAAACGAAGAAGAGCTTCAGTCATGGTTCATTCATGAAATGGAACATTTCTTCAATGAAAAAGGTAAAGAAATGATTGGTTGGGACGAAATCCTGGAAGGTGGACTTTCTAAAACCGCTACTGTTATGTGGTGGCGCAGCTGGGCAAAAGATGCTCCTGAAAAGACTACCGGTCAGGGTAATCCGATTATATTTACTCCTAATGGCCAGTTCTATCTGGATTATCAGCAGGATAGCAAATCATTGCCAAACATTTACAACTATGACCCGACAGAAGAGGTCAAAGATCCGGCATTGCAAAAGCTTATCCTCGGTGTACAGGGTAATATCTGGTGCGAATGGATTCCGTCACGCGAACGTATGCAATACATGACTGTACCACGTATGATTGCCATCGCCGAACTGGGATGGAGCGCTCCGTCGCAAAAGAACTGGGACGAATTCGTACAAAGACTGGGCAGTCATTTTGAACGCCTCAATGTAATGAACATTAATTACAGAGTACCCGATTTGGAAGGTTTCAATAAAACCAATGCTTTCATTGGCGAAGATTCTGTAGCTATCTCTTGCATAGACCCGAGTGCAAAAGTTTACTATACGACAGACGGAAGCACTCCGACACTCGAATCTAAGGAATATACAGGTCCGATTCACATCACAGAAACAACCGATTTCAAATTCCGTACATTCCGTGCCAACGGCAAACCGAGTGACACTTTCGAAACAAAATTCATCAAGAGTGAATATGCTCCAGCCACTCAGGCTGCACCAAGCAATCCGGGGCTGAAAGCTGTATGGCATGACTTTAAAGGCAATAAATGCGAAGACATCACCAAAGCTTCCGTTAAAGGAAACTATAAGATAGAAAATGTATGTATCCCGCAAAAAGTAAGTGGAAACATCGGATTGGTTATCACCGGATACATCAATGTTCCTGAAGACAGTATCTACACATTTGCCTTGCTTTCTGACGATGGCAGTACACTGGTTATCGACAAAGAACAGGTAGTTGACAACGACGGTCCTCACGGTCCGCGTGAAATAATAGGACAGAAGGCTTTAGCTAAAGGATACCATCCTATCGAAATCCGCTACTTCGACAGCAACGGAGGTACACTGAGTCTGAAAGTCCTGAACAAGCAGAATAAAGAGATTCCGTTTACCAATCTCTATGCACACTGATTCAGCTAGAAATCTTTTTAAATGATACACATTAAGCCAGAAAGCCCGACATCGGCTTTCTGGCTTTTGTATTTTCATACATCAAATAAACGTAGTTTTTCGTTAATTTGAAGTAAATATAAATCCAAAACGCCTTGCATTACCTCTTTCGTTTTATCTTTGAAAAAATGATGTGTATCGATTATGAACAAACTCACCCAAAGAATTATTCTACTCATACCCTTATTACTTGTGCTGACCACATTTTCAGCAGCATACAGTTCAGAAAAATCACCACGACTACTCCAATTGCAACAATTGGAAAAAGCTGCTTTTTCCGGCAACTTTCCTAAAAATTGCTCACTGGAAAATATAGATACTACCCGGATGAGTCAGAAAGAAAAGGCTTTATACATCCTTATTCAGACAAAAATTGCATTGAAAACTCAGAACATTTCCCTTCATGATACCCTGCTGCACACCCCTATCCGGCATTTTAAGGCACAAAAAGATGCTAAACGGCTGGCAGAGAGTTACTACCTGCAAGGAGAAATATACCGATTAAATCATTTTTTTCTTCGAGCTACAGATTGCTATGATCAGGCTGCTTTACTCTCGAACGAAAATCGATACCTGCAATACTGGACAAACATCCGTCAGGCACAAATATGCCGTTTCAAGATGTCGACAGAAGCCCATAATTACTTGAAAAAGGCTCTGTGGATTGCCCAGGAGGAGCTCAACGATAAATATCTAATCGCAAAAGCCTTTTATGAACAGGCTCTTTGCTGCATCAACGAACAGAACTTTCCACCTGCCATCGGGTTTCTCACGCAAGCCATCAGTTTACTGGACAATAGCCATAAGGATGATATTGCCCTATTCGAAACAGAACTGAGCAATATATACCTCATGCAAATGCAACCGGACAGTGCTTTGATACATATTGAAAATGCACTGGCTGCCAATACTGACAGCATCAGTCTGCCAAACATAGCCATACGAAAAGGGTATATTCTGGGAGAGTGCGGCCAGACAACAGCAGCCATGAACCAGATTTTATCGTATATAAGTACAGTTCCTATGACAGAACAAATCCGTGCATATCGTGAACTGTCGAAACTGAACGAAAGAAATGGGAACAATACTGCTGCCGCACAATATCTGAAAAAGCACGTCCTACTTAGAGATTCGCTGGATGCAGACCGAAAAGAGGAGTTGATTGAAAAAATCCAAAGTCTGCATGAGTACAAACGACAGCGCGAACGTGCCCGTCAGGCTGAACAGGAAACAGCCGAAATTAAACTTATTTTTTACCGCCTCTTTGCCCTGGCATCCATAGGGATATGCCTGCTGTGCCTGGGATACTACCGAACCAAACAAAACAAACGTAAGCTATCCGAAGAACTTAAGGAAGAAAAAATCCAAAGAATGGAAATGTATATGTTACAGCAAGAAACCGAAATAGCACTTGCTCAGGAAAAAGAAAAACAAAAACAGCATGAGATAGAAAAGCTCAACCAGAATATTGAATATTACAAAAGACTGAATGCCATTACCCTTCCCATCCTTATGCGCAGGCAAAATGCACAAGGTGCCTTACACCTGCAAGACGAAGATTGGGAAATTATTGTACACAATACAGACGCTTGCTTCAACCGGTTTACCACCCGACTAAAAGAGCATTGCAACTCGCTGACCGAAGAAGAGCTCCGCTTTTGCTGTCTTATAAAAATGGAGCTTCCCATGGCGCTGCTTGCCGAGATTTATCACATAGCCAAAGGAAGCATTTCGCGAAAAAAAATGCGTCTGAAAGAAAAGATGCACATCACTGAACAAAGTTTTGACGAGTTCATCAGCGCATTTTAGTGATTTAACCATCCAGATGTGCATCCAGGTACGCCATAATTTCTTCTTTTGCGTCAGGATGAAACCAGGCTATCTCAGGATCACGTTTGAACCACGTCATCTGTTTACGGGAATATATGCGCGAATTCTGCTTGATTTTGTCCACTGCAAAAGAAAGTTCCCATTCCCCATCCAGGTATTTGAATAATTCCTTATAGCCTACCGTATTCAGTGAATTCAAGTTCCGGTAGGCATATACAGCTTTCACTTCTTCAAGCAGTCCTTCGTCCATCATCATATCCACACGCCGGTTGATGCGTTCGTACAATTCTTCACGGTCTCTTTTCAAACCTATTTTCAAAATATTGAAAGGCCGTTCCTTGCAAGTCCGGGTACGGAATGAAGTATATGTTTTTCCAGTCATATAGCAAATTTCCAAGGCATGAATCACCCGTTTCGGATTCTTTAAATCTACTATGGCATAATACTCCGGATCTAAAATCTTCAATTCTGCACAAAGACGCTCCAGTCCTTCCTCTTCATAACGCCGTATCATCAGCTCACGGGTTTCTGCATCTACGGTCGGTATATCATCTATACCTTTGCATACGGCATCCACATACATCATGGAGCCTCCGGTCATCAATACCACAGGAGTTGTCTGGAACAGTTCATCCAGCTTTTTCAAGACATCGGTTTCAAACTGAGCGGCACTATAATAGTCTTCCAGCCCCAAAGTTCCTACAAAATAATGAGGCACAGCAGCCAATTGTTCTGGAGTAGGAGCTGCTGTCCCTATCTTCAAATCGGCATAGAGTTGTCTCGAATCGCAGGATACAATGGAGGTATTGTATTTTTTGGCAATAGAAAGACTTAACTCCGTCTTTCCGACTCCCGTAGGACCTATTAAAACAATTAGCGTAGGTTTTGTCATACTGAAAAAATAAGCGGATTACAATCCCTGCGTCAAAGCGCAAATGCCATTGTAATCCGCTTAAGAAAATAATATTATACGAAATTAATATCTGTCGTCATCGTAAGGATTTCCTCCTCCTTCGCCCATTTCGAAACCTTCCGGATCAAAATCTTCCATATCAAATTCCTGATCGCCATAGAAGTTTTCATCCAGGTCAAGAGAAGCGCTACTGTTCAGCTGCTCATCAAAATCAATGGTTTGCTTAGGAGCATCTCCTTCCTTGCGGGTACATTTAGCCTGCTTCAAATCTTTTCCAGTTATGATTTCCGACAATTCGATGAAGAAAACACGCTCTGCCAACGGGTCGAAAACATAAATCAGCTTCTGCTTCTCATCCTCCAGCAAATCACTTAACCGGGTATCCTTCATCACATACGAGTCTTCCTCATAGCTATCATTACCCATGTCTTCCAGCGTTACCTCTTTTTCTTTTTCCCAGTCATCATCACAAGTAAAGAAAGAAGTCATCTGGTCATCCGTATATCCTACCGACTTAATGATAGCTTCGTGCAAGTCATAGAAAGAAGCTTCAGAGTCTATCTGTATTTCTCTGATAAAATCATCCGATTCATCAGAAATGATTCTAAATTTATATACCATATTTCTTTTTCAATATAGAATTTTGTTGCCGTAAAGTTATAAAAACTTTTTTTAGCGTAGTATACCTCTCTGTGAATTTTCGATGAAAGAAACGATATATTCTATTTCGGGAGTCATCGGGATTTCCTCACGAATCTGAACCAAGGCATCGCTTACATTCTTTCCGCTGTTATATATGATACGGTATGCATTGTGGATATTCTCTATCAGTTCGTTCGAGAAACCTCTTCTTCTGAGCCCTACAATGTTTATCCCGCTATAAGCAATAGGTTCACGACCGGCAATAATAAATGGAGGTATATCCTTACTGAAACGCGAACCTCCCTGAATCATGACATAGCCGCCCACACGACAGAACTGGTGCATCAGTACATTGGCACTCACAATGGCATTGTCATCAATAATCACTTCACCGGCCATCTTGGTAGAGTTTCCGATAATACAGTTGTTGCCCACAATGGTATCGTGTGCCACATGCACTCCCTCCATCAGCAGGTTATTGTTACCCACCACAGTCTTTCCCTTGGCTGCCGTACCGCGATTGATAGTCACATTTTCACGGATTGTGTTATTATCACCGATTTCGGCCGTAGTTTCTTCACCTCTGAACTTTAAGTCTTGAGGAACAGCACCGATTACAGTTCCCGGAAAAATACGGTTGTTATTACCAATACGGCTTCCGTACAGAATATTCGCATTCGGCATTATCACGTTGTTGTCTCCTATCACCACATTCTTGTCAATAAAGACAAACGGGCCTATCTCTACATTTTCGCCTATCTGGGCTTCAGGATCAATATATGCTAGCGGACTTATCATGTCATTTATTTTTTATAATTTGAGCCATAAATTCTGCTTCACAAACCACTTTCTCACCTACAAACACATAACCTTTCATGGTCGAAATACCTCTGCGGATAGGAGCCAGTAGTTCAACACGGAACAGAAGGGTATCTCCCGGCACTACTTTCTGACGGAATTTCACCCCATCTATCTTCAGAAAATAAGTCGAATATTTCTCCGGTTCTTCTATCGAGTTCAGCACCAGCAGACCACCTACCTGTGCCATAGCCTCAATCTGCAATACTCCCGGCATAACGGGTTCCTGCGGGAAATGTCCCTGGAAGAAAGGTTCGTTCGAGGTCACATTTTTCACACCAACAATGTAGTTGGCACCTATTTCTATCACCTTATCCACCAACTGGAACGGATAACGGTGTGGCAATAGTTCACGAATACGGTTTACGTCCATCAGCGGTGCTTCGTTACAGTTGTATACAGGTGCTTGTATCTCGTGCAAACGAATCTCTTTACGAATCTGACGGGCAAACTTATTATTGATGGTATGACCAGGACGTGTAGCAATGATTCTACCTTTGATAGGCTTGCCAATCAAAGCCAAGTCGCCGATAATGTCCAGCAGTTTATGACGGGCAGGTTCATTAGGCCAAACCAAAGGAATATGATTGATATAACCTATTTTATCAGCATCCATGTGAGGAACTCCCATGATATCTGCCAGCTTGTCGAAGTTTTCCTGACTCATCTTCCGTTCGTAAATCACGATAGCATTGTCCAGGTCGCCTCCCTTGATCAGTCCGGCATTGAGCAACGGTTCAATCTCACGCACAAAAACAAATGTTCTTGCCGAAGCTACTTCGGTAGGGAAATCTGCCATATTTTCCAAAGTAGCAAACTGGTTGGTCAGAATCTGCGAGTCGTACGAAATCAAAGCATTCACGCTGAAAGATTCATCCGGCAAAACAATGATGGACGAACCTGTAGCTTCATCTTTAAATTCAATCTTCGACTTGATGATATAATAGTCTTTTAAAGCATTCTGTTCCTGAATACCCACACGCTTAATGCATTCTACGTATGCTTTTGCACTACCGTCCAGAATAGGAAACTCAGGACCGTTTACCTGAATCAGACAGTTGTCTATTCCAGCAGCATACAACGAAGCCATAGCATGCTCGATAGTACTTACCTTCACACCATTTTTGTTCAAAACAGTTCCCCGGGTCGTATCGGTAACATTCTCGGCAACAGCGTCAATAATCGGTTGGTCGTCCAAATCGATACGCTGAATCTTGTAGCCGTAGTTTTCCGGAGCCGGATTAAAAGTTACGGTAAGTTTCAAACCTGTATGAAGCCCCTTTCCATTCAGTGAAAAACTTCCACCTAAAGTTTTTTGTTTCAACATGGGTTTATTCTTTAATTAGTTGTTGTTTCAAATTTTCGATTTCTTTTTTCAGACTGTTCAGTTCTGCATACATCTCAGGCAATTTCTTGTAGATTACAGAAGAACGGGCAAACTGTTTCGGATCGATGGCCGGATAACCCATAAGAGTTACTCCCGAAGGTGTATTGCCAGGGATACCCGACTGTGCACCCACATTCACCCGGTCGCCCACCTTGATATGTCCGGCTACACCTACCTGGCCTCCAAACATACACCACTCTCCTATCTTGGCCGAACCGGCAATACCTGTCTGCGAAGCGATTACCGTATTGCTTCCAATCTCGACATTATGAGCTACTTGCACCAGATTGTCCAACTTAACACCTCGTTTTACCACTGTTGCTCCCATCGTAGCACGGTCTACACAGGTATTGGCACCAATCTCTACATCATCATCCAACACCACAATACCAATCTGAGGAATCTTTTCATATCCGTCTGCCGCAGGTGCAAATCCAAATCCATCTGCTCCCACTACCGAGCCGGCATGCAGGATACAGCGGTTGCCTATCCGGCAATCATGATAAACCGTTACGTTAGGATAAAGAACACAGTCATTGCCAACTTTAGCATGAGCACCGATTGTCACATGAGGGTGCAATACGGTATTGTCACCAACCACGGCACCGTCTTCCACACAGGCAAAGGGAGCGATATATACATTCTCTCCAATCTTCGCAGTTGCTGCGATGGAAGCCAACGGGTCGATTCCGGTTTTACGAGGTTTGCTTGCTTCGTACAATGCCATCAGCTTGGCCAGACATTCGTATGCATTATCTACTTTAATCAGCGTACACTCCAGCGCATGTTCCGGAACAAAGTCCTTATTGACAAGCACTACAGACGCTGCCGTTTCGTATATATAATGAGTGTATTTGGGGTTTGCCAAAAAAGTCAGCGCACCGGGCACGCCTTCTTCTATCTTGGCAAATGTATGTATGGTTGCATTTTCGTTTCCAACAATTTCGCCTTGAACATATTCTGCAATTTGTTTCGCCGAGAACTCCATAAATCTATTCGTTTTGAACTTTAAAGTCAATTATTAAGTCATACAATAAAGCGCATACACGCTCTTAATTATGCAAATTACGTATTTTTTTTTTAGAAAACCTACTATTCTCCAATTATTTACTTGTATGCCACTCTTTTTCTTGAAAATAAACTCCTCTCCAACAGGCTGAATAAAAACAAGCCACAGCATTTCTACCATCCAACAATGACCTTATAATTTATCATTTTCATGATAAACCTGCATCATTTCAGAGAAAAACGTGCCTCACAAGTATAACCAACATACATCATAGTACAGATAAACTTAAATCACTGATGCACAATTCTTAAAGCATAGGGTTACCCCAAAAAGAAAGGAGGCATACCCTTACTCTTTCTGAGTGGATATACCTCCTGTATTTTACTGATTTAACGCACAAACAAACAAGATTCCGTTTATTAACCGAATCTTGAGTGATTATACTGCTCAAATCATTTTATTCAATTGCTCTGCCATCTGCTGCTGAACTTTTTTAGCTTCTTCACCGGCAACTACAGCAAAGTTTTCTGTCTTATCTGCATAAATAATGGCACGGCTTGAATTTACAATAAGTCCGCATTCTTTTGTCATACCGTATTTGCAGACTTCTTCCAAAGAACCACCCTGTGCTCCAATACCTGGAACCAAAAGGAAGTGGTTAGGAACAATCTTACGGATATCTTCGAACATGCGGCCCTGTGTAGCACCTACCACATACATCATATTTTCATCGTTTGCCCATTCCTGCGATTTGCGAAGTACTTTTTCGAACAGACGTTCACCTTCTGTATCAGCAGTCAGCTGGAAATCGTGTGAGCCTTTGTTTGATGTAAGCGCCAACAAAATAACCCATTTGCCTTCGTAAGTAAGGAAAGGAGTGACACTGTCTTCACCCATGTAGGGAGCTACTGTTACCGAATCAATGTTCAGTTCTTCGAAGAATGTACGGGCGTACATAGCCGAAGTATTACCAATGTCACCACGTTTTGCATCGGCAATAATGAACTGATCCGGATAGTTTGTCTTGATGTATTCTACAGTCTTTTCGAAAGCAATCCATCCTTTTACGCCCATGCTTTCATAGAAAGCCAAGTTAGGTTTGTAGGCAATACAGTAAGGAGAAGTTGCATCGATAATGGCCTTGTTGAATGCAAATATAGGGTCTTCTTCTTTCAGAAGGTGTTCAGGAATCTTCTTAATATCAGTGTCAAGTCCCACACAAAGGAACGACTGTTTCTTCTTGATGTTTTCGAATAATTGCTGTTTGTTCATAATGGATAATTTTTTATGTATTATGTCAACTTGCTATCGGATTTATAATTCGCTTTCCTTCAGTCTTTCTGCATTTTCGGCTACAATCAGGTGGTCTATGCAATCTTGAATATCACCGTCCATAAATGCAGCCAGATTATAAATCGTATAATTGATGCGGTGGTCGGTGATTCGTCCCTGCGGATAGTTGTATGTACGGATTTTAGCCGAACGGTCTCCGGTACTTACCATTGTTTTACGCTTTGAGGCAATATCATCAATATACTTCTGATGCTCCTTGTCGTAAATGAAAGTACGCAGACGCGAAAGTGCACGTTCCTTATTCTTTGGCTGGTCTCGTGTTTCGGTACATTCTATCAGAATTTCCTCTACGACACCGGTATTCGGGTTCTTCCAGTTGTAACGCAAGCGTACACCTGATTCTACCTTGTTAACGTTCTGACCACCGGCACCACCACTTCGGAAAGTATCCCACTTGATTTCTCCTTCGTTGATTTCCACATCAAACGGCTCAGCCTCGGGCAGAACAGCTACCGAAGCAGCTGAAGTATGTACGCGACCCTGTGTTTCGGTTGCCGGCACACGCTGTACGCGGTGAACTCCCGATTCATATTTCAGCGTACCGTATACTTTATCGCCAGTTACAGAACAGATAATTTCCTTGAAACCACCGGCAGCACCTTCGTTGGCACTTGAGACCTCCAGTTTCCAACCTTTCGACTCACAATATTTCGAGTACATACGGAACAGGTCTCCCGCAAAGATTGCAGCCTCATCACCACCTGTTCCACCTCGGATTTCAAGAATGGCATTACGGTCATCCTGCGGATCAGCCGGAACAAGAAGCAACTTGATTTCCTCCTCCAGTTCTGGGATACGGGCCTCACAGGCAGCAGCTTCTTCGCGTGCCATTTCCTTCATTTCAGGATCACTTTCAGCCATCATCATCTTCGCCTCTTCCAGACCGTTAATGCACTGCAAGTATTCCTTACGGGCATTCATAATATCACCCAGCTCTTTGTATTCCTTGGTGAGTTTTACATAACGCTTCTGGTCGGCAATGACATTCGGGTCCGTTATGAGCGTAGAAACTTCCTCGAAACGGGCTACCAGTCCATCCAGTTTTTCTAATAATGTATTGTTTTCTGCCATATAAAACAATTCACAATTATCAATGCTTTTTCCGTCTGTAATGTTGCATCCATGCAATCACACATACAACAACTAATATTACAATAAGAAGTCCCATAATAATGTGAAATAAACGAGGGTTAAAGATTAATACTTGAATTCTCCAAATTCGCTTTTGATAATCAATTCCTTAGAACCGTTGCTTTCTTCAATTCGACCGATAATCTGCGCATCAATATTGAATGACTTGCTGATTTCGATAACCTGTTCTGCATGTTCAGGAGAGAGATATACTTCCAGACGATGTCCCATATTGAATACCTTATACATTTCATCCCAATCGGTACCACTCTGTTCTTTGATGGTACGGAACAAAGGAGGAACAGGGAAAAGATTATCCTTAATCACACGGCAGTTGTCGCCTACGAAGTGCAGAACTTTAGTCTGTGCACCACCCGAACAGTGAACCATACCGTGAATCTGAGGACGCAATGCATCGAGCAATTTCTTCACTACCGGAGCATATGTACGGGTTGGAGAAAGTACCAGCTTACCGGCATCCAGCGGAGAACCTTCTACAGCATCTGTCAGTTTCAGATTACCGCTGTAAACCAAATCCTCGGGCACAGCCTTGTCGTAACTTTCCGGATATTTTTCGGCCAGATATTTTGCGAATACATCATGACGGGCACTTGTCAGACCATTACTACCCATACCACCGTTATATTCTTTTTCGTAAGTAGCCTGTCCGTAAGAAGCCAAACCTACAATCACATCACCTGGACGGATGTTTGCATTGTCAATTACATCGGCACGTTTCATACGGCAAGTTACTGTACTGTCCACAATGATGGTACGTACCAGGTCGCCAACATCGGCAGTCTCACCACCGGTAGCATATACACCTACACCCATTTCACGCAGTTCGGCCAACAGCTCGTCTGTTCCGTTAATGATAGCCGAAATGACTTCACCCGGAACCAAGAGTTTGTTACGTCCGATAGTAGATGATACCAAGATATTATCGACAGCTCCTACACAAAGCAGGTCATCAATATTCATAATCAAAGCATCCTGGGCAATACCTTTCCATACAGACAAGTCGCCAGTTTCCTTCCAGTACAGATATGCCAAAGACGATTTTGTACCCGCACCGTCGGCATGCATAATATTACAATATTCAGGATCACCTCCCAGAATATCCGGAATGATTTTACAGAATGCTTTCGGGAAAATACCTTTATCAATGTTCTTGATTGCGTTATGTACATCTTCCTTGGATGCAGAAACGCCGCGTTGCATGTATCGCTGATTACTCATGGGTAAATTATTTTTTAATGTACTATATGAATGCGCAAATTTAACGATTATTTTGCGGAAAACCTTATTAGAAACCGATTTTATATAATTATCTCACCATTACGCCTTTATTTACCAGCCTTCCATCTTCCTTTTTCAATTTCAGGATATACAGACCTGCCGGTATTTTTTCCAGATCAGAAGCTGTGAGTTGGCTGCCGCGAAGTACTTCCCTGCCCGTTGCATCAGTAAGAATATACACCTCACTTCCAGACAGTTTTTCCATCTGCAAAATTTCACTTTTTTGCAACAGCACGGGAAAAGCCTCATCTTTAGGTCCGTTTACAAAAGCCGGACGACTTTCATTCCCGAAACGGTCTACGGCTGTCACAGCATAATAAACCTTCTGTTTCCATGGAAATGCCGGCTGAAATGTATAACTGGTTTCGGACAGATGGTCTGCTATCAGACAACGTATATTCTCCGTATCAACCGGATAATGATTGGATGCATAGACGCGATAGTATACAGGATAAGAATGATTATCGGCCGATGCTGCCCATTTTAAAGCAACTTGTCCTTCTACAACCGAAGCATTCACCGTGGCAGGCTGCGCAGGAGGAATGCTGTCCATCCATTTCATTGGTGGAATCAGCGCAGGATATACATAAAACTTCTCCTTCAATTCATCCAGTAAACCTTTTGTATTCTTCAACAAAAAGCGGTTACGGAAATAGCCCTGTCCGGCCACTCCTATCTGTCGGGTAAAATAAACCTGACGAACGACTTCATCCAGTTTCCAGTCTTGCTCTGATGGTTCAAGAAAATAAACGCCCAGTCCCGGTACAATCCACCTGCCGTTACTGTTCTCTTTCCAGTCTAATGCAAAAGGATAGAAATTGTTACCCTGGAAATACATCATGGGGAAAAGCGCATCGTGTATACCTTCTTTCATCCATCGCTGTGCATCCTGATACACCTCTGCATAGGCATTCCAGCCACGGGAGCCATAACGGGGGGTATCGTTATACTTACCGATAGGCGAACTGCTGACTTTAACCCAAGGCTTCAGTTGCTTGACATCGGTGTAAAGACGACGAACAATGGCGGTAATATTATTCCGCCTCCACGCTTCCAATGAAAGACCTTTCCCGTATTTTCTGTAACTTGCTTTGTCCGGAAAGTTCTTACCATGTTCGGGATAGCGAATGTAGTCAAAATGAACACCATCCACGTCGTATTTGCTTACAACCTCACGCACTAACTGTGAAAGATAGTCTGCTGTAGCAGGGTTTCCCGGATTCAAATACCAACTGCCTTTAAACTGTTCGCAGATTTTAGAATGCTTCCGCACTACACTCTGTTTTCCATGTAATTTTACCTGCCGCTCATTTCCTATGGGTATCGTTACAAACCAGGCATGTAGCTCCATACCACGCTTATGACATTCACTAATGGCAAAAGCCAACGGGTCATAACCGGGGTCCCGTCCTGTAAACCCCGTCAACGATTCGGCAAAAGGTTCAAACTGGGAAGGATAAACCACATCACCTCTTAAACGGGTCTGAAACAAGACTGTATTTATATTGGCACTTTTTAACTGGTCCAACAAGTTACAAAGTTCTCGCTGCTGTACCAACCGGCCAGCATTCGAATTAGCCTTTTTCGAAGGCCAGTCCATCCCACCCAACGTAGTGAGCCACACAGCCCGAATTTCATATTTAGGCTGGGCCATCAATGCGATGCTGCAGAAACAGCACAATAACAAAATAATTTTACGCATATTCTTTAAATTAGCCGACAAATATACAAAGTATTCATTTAATTCTTTATTTTTGCTTACACAATAAAACTGTTTAACCGCTGGCATAAAACTGCTGTGCAATAAAAAACTCAAAAACACAAAGCTATGATAACATTTACCATTGCCCTCTTATTACTTATTGCAGGGTATTTCGTTTACGGGAAAATAGTAGACCGTATGTTTCTTCCCGACGCAAGCCGGCCCACACCGGCCATTTCCAAACAGGACGGAGTAGATTATCTCCCATTGCCCACATGGAAAATATTTATGATTCAGTTTCTAAACATTGCCGGACTTGGCCCTATCTTCGGGGCTATTATGGGGGCTCAGTTCGGAACTGCTTCTTATCTATGGATTGTTTTCGGGACTATTTTTGCAGGTGCCATGCACGACTTCTTTTCGGGAGCTTTGTCTCTTCGCTATGGCGGCGACAGTCTTCCGGAGCTTATCGGCCGTTTCTTGGGTAACCGCACCCGTAATATAGCCTGTATTTTCACCATCTTGCTCATGGTACTGGTAGGTGCTGTATTTGTATCCGGGCCAGCAGAACTTCTGGCCGGTATGACTCCTGATAATCTGAATATCTACTTTTGGATGATTGTTATCTTCATTTACTACGTACTGGCCACCATGTTGCCTATTGATAAAATCATCGGCCGCATTTATCCGCTATTCGCACTGGCACTGCTTTTTATGGCAGTAGGTATACTGGTTATGCTGTATGTACAGCAACCAGACCTGCCCGAAATATGGAACGGATTCGGTACCAAGTATGAAAAGAATCCGATTTTCCCTATGATGTTCATCTCCATTGCATGTGGAGCAATCAGTGGTTTCCATGCCACTCAGTCTCCTCTTATGGCCCGATGCATCACAAATGAAAAGCATTGCCGTCCCATCTTCTACGGCGCAATGGTTACCGAAGGGATTGTGGCACTGATCTGGGCAGCAGCGGCAACCTGCTTCTTTGGCGAAAACGGAATAACCGATCAGGCATCCGGCATGGCCTATTCGGGAGCAAAAGTTGCAACCCTTATTTCCAATGAATGGCTGGGAACCATCGGCGGTTTTCTGGCTATTCTGGGTATTGTTGCTGCTCCGATAACCAGCGGTGACACAGCATTACGCTCGGCCCGTCTGATTATTGCCGATTTTTTCCATATCGAACAGCATAGCATCACCAAACGTCTGGCTATCTCTATTCCTGTCTTTCTGGCTACTATCTGCATTCTGATATATAGTTTTAGCGATGCAGAAGGATTTAAAATCATCTGGAGATATTTTGCCTGGTGCAATCAGACACTGGCTGTATTTACCTTATGGACCATTACGGTCTACCTTGTTAAATCGAAGCTGAATTTCTGGGTAGCCCTCATTCCGGCTTTATTCATGACTAGCGTGTGTTCCACTTATATTCTCATTGCCCCTGAAGGATTGGCATTGCCAGAGACTAGTGCTTATATAGGTGGATTCGCATGTGTCATCATTGCGGTTGTATGGTTCATAGGTTGGTATCGCCACTTTACCGATAAACGCACTATCTAGAAATCAATCATTAATCCTAAAAATATACGTATGAAAAAAGTAATCATGTTGATGGTCGTTCTCTTTACGACCGTAGGTGCATACGCACAATTTGAAAAAGGAAAATGGTATGCAAATGCTTCGCTTACCGGCTTGGGACTTTCACATAGCAAATATGAAGGGACAAAATTCGGTTTCTCAATGAATGGCGGTGCTTTTGTTGCCGACAATGTAGCGATTTTACTCAACTTCAAAGGAAATTATGTAGAACACGGAATGGATGCTACAACCATTGGTGCTCAAAGCCGTTATTATTTTGCAAGCTGCGGTGTATACGGCGGATTGGGAATGTCTTATAAATATCTGTCTGGTGCCAGTGAAAAAGAAAATATCTATTGTCTGACTCCAGAACTAGGCTATGCATTCTTTCTCGGGAAAAATATAACGGTAGAACCTGCTATTTATTATGACTTGAGTTTTAAAGACATCAGCCATTACAGTGAGCTGGGATTCAAAATCGGATTTGGTTTTTATTTCTAACCCTTATCCGGATATTTCAAGTTCAACATAAAAAAAAGGATAGCCTATAGGAATGATATGATTGTCATCTTATAGGCTATCTTTTTTTTCAATATATGATTTGTCTATCAGAATTGGAAATAAATGAAAGGTTGTATATCGCTACTTTTCACCTGTATCACCAGATAAATCAAAGCCAAAAGCAACAATGCCTTACCTACCAGTGGAGTACCCGTAATCAGTTTACAAGCTTTTTGTTCCCATGCATCGGGCAGCCAGTGCAACACAAATCCTATTCCCATAAGCATAAATACTTTCCAGTATCCGGTAACAAGCTGTACAAACAATTCGGGATGGAATGCAGTAAACACCTGTTTAATCATGGTAACCGAAGCTTCAAAAGTGGTATTCCGGAAAAATATCCAGCAGAAACATACAAAATGGAATGTTAACACTATGGCAAAGAAACGTTTGATACCATGACTGCTGTAGGTTTTAGGTCGATGCAGTACCGAACGGAAAAATTTATGTAAGGCCAAAGCCAAGCCATGCAAACCTCCCCATACGATAAAATTCCAGGAAGCTCCATGCCATAGTCCTCCTAAAAGCATCGTAAGAATCAGATTTATATACGTACGGAATTTACCTTTGCGGTTTCCTCCCAATGAAATGTACAGATAATCACGAAGCCATGTAGACAACGATATATGCCATCTGTGCCAGAAATCTGTTACACTATCAGATTTATAAGGGGAATTGAAGTTGATCGGGAAATGAAATCCCAGCAGCAATGCCAATCCGATAGCCATATCACTGTATCCGGAAAAGTCGCAATATATCTGCAAGGCATAACCGTAAATTCCAAAAAGGTTTTCCACACCAGAATACAAGGCTGGATTTGCAAAAATTCTTTCTACAAAATTAATACTGATATAGTCTGAGATAACCGCTTTCTTAAACAGACCGATGAGAATAAAGAAGATACCACGCCCAAACATTTCATCCGTTACCAGCAACGGTTTCCGGATTTGGGGAATAAAATCGCGGGCACGTACAATCGGTCCTGCAACCAGCTGTGGGAAAAAGGATACAAAGAAAGCATAGTCCAACAAATTATTCAGCGGCTTCAGCTCTTTACGGTACACATCGAGGGTGTAGCTCAATGACTGGAAGGTAAAGAATGATATTCCAACCGGCAAAAAGATATCCAGCTTATGGAATTCTCCATTCCAAAACGGTGCTAGCATCTCATAAAAGAAATTTGTATACTTAAAATAACACAGCAAACCCAAATTGACCAGTAAGCTCACAAAGAGCAGCAGCTTTCTTTTAAGAGGAGAAGAGGTTATATACATCCGGCTGGCCAAGAAAAAGTCTGTTACGGTCACCACACCGAGCAAAACAAAATAAATACCACTGCTTTTATAATAGAAATAATACGAAAACAGTGTCACAAACAGCAAACGCAAGGTTGTCTTTTTCTGTAAAAGTCCATACACAAGACTGAATGCCAGAAAAAGAAACAAGAACAAGCCACTGCTGAAAATCATGGGTTGCTTTGCATCATATAATAATACAGAAACGAACTTACTCCAATCTATCTCCCACATAACTATTATACGCTTTTATAAATGCTTGATGTAATAAATTTCCTTGAATCGTATATCCTTCGTGTGAAAAATGAATACCATCTTTTCGGATAGCTCCCGCACGTGTCCAATTCGCACAGGCATCTGTTTCTCCGCCTACAATATGATACATATCCCACACTGCCAGATGATACTTCTTACAAAACTCCAGTTGGGTATCTACGACCTTAGATGTCTGCCTGTTGATTTGCTTTTTTCCTCGGCGGCGTTTTACATATGCACCTGGAGGTGTCGTAAAAAGCAAGCAGACTTCCGGATTCTCGGCCCGCAACATTCCTGTCATACGCAACATGGTAGCACGATGTTCTGCAGAAGAATAGCGTAAGCCATGTGCTTCATTGGTTCCAAAAGAACAAATCACCAAATCAGGCTTGAGTTGCGCTATTGCTTCCATACGTTCTGGAGTGATATACGACGCACAGGTTGCCCCGTTTACTCCCATGATATGATAAACAATCCCAGGATTACCGGTTTCTTCTGCCATCCCTGATGTTCGGTATGTAAGTGGTTTGTCAACAACAGCCTCCTTACCAAAATCTTCTTCTAAATGTAAACGCATAACATATGGGAAAACATGACCACGCACATGCGAATCACCGATATGTACAATTCTTACTATCTTATCAGGCTGATTCAGCTTACTAAAAAAAGAAGATAGTTCTCCAAACGTATCTTCAATTACGTTTTCCTTCACATTCCGAAACCCATCTGGCATAGCATCCTCTACAGGTAACAGCTGGAACAGTTTCTGCATGGCTTCACTGCTGGGAACGATGACAGACATACGGTCTATGCGTGCTGGCTTGGGAATACTGTCCTGCCCGTATCCATGCATACAGGATACAAGCAGTAACATCGGCAAAAGGATCCATTTACTGATTCTCATAAGTAAGTCGTTTTTCATACTGTTCCTTGCCATACATAAGTGTTTCGAAAAGCAAATCAGCCAAGTATTTGCCACCCTTAAAATTGATATGGGTATAATCATAATTCGCCATACCCTCTTCCACCATATGAATCATACTGCGTTCGCCTCCCATGGCCTGGAACATATTCCAAAACGCAACATGGGTTTCGGCTGCCAACAATTGCTGATAACGGACCAGATTCTTGATGCCCGGCATAGTTGAAAGTCCCCCATTTTCATTACGGTTGCAACGGTCACCAACACCGATAATCAAAAATGAAGCTTCGGGAAATGCAGCTTTCAAATGAGTAACAACTTCCTTCATCGCTTCTGCATAATAACTGTAATTGGAAACTTCTGCTGAAGCCACATTCAAACCATATTGCAGAATAATCAAATCATATGGACGTAATTTATTAAACTGTCTTAAAGTAACCATCGGTACTTTCAACAGTTGTTGTCCGCTTCCTCCCCGTAAAGACAGATTATCCAATACAATACCTTTCCGACCTTCTAGAGCTACACCATAGAAAGTTGCAGAATCGGCTGTTTGCACCCTCCATTTTATATCATGCATCTTTCCCATTATCTGAGCTTGCATGACACGTCCGTCTGCTATCAAATGATGCGGAGTTTCTTCACCACCATTTATCTGAGAAGTCAACAATACTGAATCCTTCGCAGAAAAAAAGCAAGATGAAACTTCACACGAATCCAAGAAGGATTTATGCTTGGTACCCTTAAAAGCAACATAAGCTCCGGGAGTTGGAATAAAATAATGATTGGATAAATCCTGACGAGAGCGGTCAAAATAAGTAGAATCCATTACAGAATGGGCACTCCACCCTGAAAAGGTATGTTTTACGGTCTGTCTAAAACCGGTTATACGTGAAGTAATTGGCAAATACCCCACTCCGCATCCGCCAAATGCAGCCTGGAGTTTCTCTCTCAAGTCTCCAGTCAAAATATCAGCCTCAATAAAAGAATCACCCAGATAAGCAATTCGGACAGGACGTCTCAAGTGCTCACCGTTTATCAGACATTCATAAAAATGAGACATCCCCCTGCTTGTAGAATCGGCATAATCCTCAATACAGGTCATCCCTGTTTTACAAGTATCTACAAACTCTGGTTTAATCACTAAAGGAGGTAATGCTACTGTATCAGTATCTACAGGCAATATCACATCCGGACGTACGTCCGACAAAATATCTACATGCCTCAGCTTCTTACCTCCTACAAAAGGAGCAGGCAGGCAGTAAAGTGCAAAAAGTCCTGCCACCACAAGCAGGACCAGAATAAAAGTTGAAAAAATTTTATTGTTCATTCTATCTTTCCAAAAAACGTTGCAAAGATAGGCGAAAAAATTACACTAGAATCAAAGCTTACGTTTTTCTTTTAATTCTAAAAAGAAATTATCAACGATACGCTGACCTTTTTCGGTAGTAATACCTCGTAAATGTAGAAAAATAACCGCATCATAAATGTCAATCATTGGAAACTCATCAGATAATTCCGAATTGATAACAATATCCATCTGTGTGGCCATCACCCTGTAAATAATATTGAAATCAATATCAGCTCTGAAAATTCCCTGCTCTACCCCCCTTTGCAAATAAGAAACTGCTTCTGAATCAACTTCCTTCCTGCTATCACGCAATTTATCCAATACCGCCGGATATTTTTTCATATCTTTAAAAAACTGCGGATTGATAGTTTTGAAATCCTCTGCTTCCCGACGATAAATAGCAATAATTACTTCCAGGACATGTTCTGCCCTGGAAGTAATTCCTTCTACATAAACACGCATCTCTTCACGGTGCCGCATAACAACCTCCAGTAAGAGCTGCTCCTTATCATGAAACAATTCATAAATAGTACGCTTGGAAATTCCTAAGGAAACGGCCAAGTCATCCATGTGAACACTCTTTATACCATGTACCTTAAAAGCCTCTGAAGCTTTATCAAGAATACGTTTCCTCACTTCTGACTTATCGCCTTTCTGGCGTTTCTTTACAATTGTTGTCATAATACTTGTTTATTTCGACTTATTTGATAACACCTAATTTTGAATTCCTAACAAAATCTATAATATTCTGTACTTCAGGACCAACAGGAATCTGCTCTTCAATACGCTTCAACGCATCATTTACAGAAGTATTGGCTTTATACAGAATGCGGTATGCTTGTGCAATATGCTTAATAATTGTTTCAGAAAAACCTGTATGTTCCAACACAATCATATTGATGCTATAGAAAGCAACCGGATCATGTGCAGCCACAATATAAGGGGGAATATCTTTTACAAAACGACAACCTCCTTGTACTAGTGAATAGCTTCCAAGTCGAGTATTTCCCTGCATAAGAACGTTAGAAGTAAGGATTGCTTTATCAAAGATTTTACAGTTACCTGATACCTGTGAACCGTTACCTATGATACAGCTGTTTCCTATTTCCACATCATGCGAAATACGTGCTCCAGTCATGATAAAGTTATTGTTACCAATCGTAGTCGCATGGTCCGGGAAAGTACCACGGATAATCACAGAATTTTCCCGTATCACATTATTATCACCTATACAAGCCAGAGTTTCATCACCCTTGTAATGAAAATCCTGGGGAACCGCTGCAACAACGGCTCCCTGATAAACAGTATTTCCTTTTCCAAGTCTTGCTCCACTCATTATACTTGCATAAGGCATGATGACACAATCGTCACCTATTTCTACATTCTTGTCTATATAGGCAAAAGGATGTATGGTCACGTTGTTCCCTATCTTTGCAGAGGGATCAACATAAGCTAAAGGACTAATCATAGTTTCTCTTATTTTTAAGGTTAATTATTGTCTTCCTCCACCTAAAGCACTATAGAGATTGATAACAGCCTGCATCCGTTGGAAATTATCAGCCACTTCGGCCAACTGTGCACTCAACAAGTTCTGCTGAGAAGTCAGAGTTTCCAAAAAAGAAGCATCTCCACTCTGAAACAAAGCCTTGGTATAAGTCACAGCCTTGTCAAGTTGCTCTACTTGTCCACGGTCTTCTACCAATTTCTTATTCTGTGTTTCAAACAAATACAAAGCATCGCTAACTTCCTTACCAGCCTCCAAAATGGTCTGCTGATAATTCATTTGAGCTATCTTTTCTTCTGCTTTTGAAACTTTCAAGTTCGCAATCAGTTTGCCGTTATTAAAAATAGGCTGTGCCAATGAAGCTAAAGCCTGTAGCATAAATTCACCCGGATTAGCAACTGATACCCCCGAACCGTTTGTCCATCCTGCAAGACCCGTAATATTTAGGCCCGGATAAAAAGCAGCACGAGCCGAATTAGTATTGTAATAAGCAGCAGCCAAACTCATCTCAGCAATCTTGACATCCGGACGATTTTCCAACAATTGCATAGGTACACCGGCAGCCAGTTCTTCTGGCATTACCTGCTGTTCCAATGTTGTACGCTCAATTGTTTGAGGAGCTTTTGCAAGTAAAACAGCTATTGAGTTTTCAGTTTCACGCACCTGACGTTTAAGATCCATCAGTGAAGCTTCTACCTGATGACTTGCTGCTCTCATCTGAGCCACTGCAGCTTCAGTAGTCATACCAGCTATTTTCATAGCCTCCATTGCACGTACATTTTCTTTATAAATAGCAGCAGTCTGAGTAGTAATATCTACCTGACGGTCCAACATCAATAAAGAATAATACATGTTGGCAATACCACAAATAATCTGTGAACGTACAGCCTGCTCCGAATATTTACTTTGTTCGTAAGCAACTTTTTTGCCACGCTTGGTATTCAAAATCTTGCCAAACAAATCGATTTCCCAACTTGCCGAAACAGGAAGTTGATATGCCTTTACATAATCCCCTCCTCCTATACTGGTAAGCGAGCCTTGAGGGGCTAAATTGATAGAAGGCAAATACGAAAGTTTGGCGGCAGTAAGCATTACCTTAGCTTCTTCTACACGTAAGGCGGCAGCCTGCATGTCTACGTTGTTGGCCAGTCCTTCTTCTATCAAAGCTTGCAGTTTTTCATCACGGAAAATCTCTCTCCATGATAAATTCCCGAAATTAGTTGTATCAGCAGCCAGCGTATCTGTAGCCGAAGCCGGATCACGATAAATACCGGAAGCATTAACAGAGTCGGGACGATCATAAGCTTTATAGATGTGGCAGCTGCTCAACATAGCAGCTACACACATCATTCCTATAATATGTTTCTTCATTCTTGTTATCTTTATTTAGTAGGAGAATATTGTTCAATCTCAGCTTCCATCTCGCTTTCATCCATAATATCCCATTCAATTGGCTTAACTTTCTCTTGCAGCCATTGGAATACTACAAACAATACCGGTACAATGAAAATCTGAAGAATCATACCTATCAACATACCACCGATTGTAGAGGCTCCCAATGTACGGTTACCATGAGCTCCTACACCCATAGCCAACATCA
>UncleJesse_p2__coassemble_421_pt1 | contig 52877 bp, 47 predicted proteins | sample UncleJesse_p2__metabat2_low_PE_025 | metagenome-assembled genome bin UncleJesse_p2 | reverse complement strand
TTTCAGGTGCGTGTGTCGAGAGGCATGCAGGTTCGAGTCCTGTTCTGGGCACCAATGCGGAAATAGCTCAGTTGGTAGAGCATAACCTTGCCAAGGTTAGGGTCGCGAGTTCGAGTCTCGTTTTCCGCTCAGCAGAGAGGTTGGATGCAAAAATCCAGCCTCTTTTTTTATGTCATTTCGCGCGGTGAAAATAATAGTCATTTTTTTGTTGGAATTCATCCTAATTGATATATTTGCGCACTGAAAATGCAAACCAAATGAATGAATGACTATGAAGAAGTATGATATTTATTTTAGTGATGAGGTTTCTACAGACCATAAAGGATTTGCACTGAAAACAGAGGAAAAGGCTATCAATATGGCCGAAGACATGCTGGCTAAGCGCAAGGGCTTTGTGAAGGATTATGCCGGAGGTATGATTTCGGTCAGAGATAATGATGGAAACATTGTCTGGAGTAAGCCTATTGATGAAGATTAATAACAAAAACTAAAGAATAACGATATGTTCTCGGGTATAGTAGAAGAATATGCTGAAGTAGTAAAGGTGGTGAAGGAGCAGGAAAACCTGCATCTGACACTGAAGTGCTCTTTTGTGGACGAGCTGAAAATTGACCAGAGTGTGGCGCATAACGGTGTGTGTTTGACGGTGGTGAAAATTGAGGATGGTACTTATACGGTAACGGCCATGAAGGAGACGATAGAGCGTTCTAACATCGGATTGCTGGAAGTGGGCGATAAGGTGAACGTGGAACGGAGTATGCTGATGAATGGCCGTCTGGATGGCCATATCGTGCAGGGACACGTGGACCAGACTGCTACCTGTGTGAAAATAGAGGATGCCGAGGGTAGCTGGTATTTTACTTTTCAGTATGACTTTAACAAGGAGATGGCTCAGAGAGGGTATTTTACCGTGGATAAAGGTTCGGTAACGGTGAATGGCGTGAGTCTGACTGTCTGCAATCCTACGGAGAATACATTCCAGGTGGCTATTATTCCTTATACATTCGAACATACTAACTTCCATACGTTTAAAGTGGGAAGTGTGGTGAATATTGAGTTTGATATTATCGGTAAATATTTGAGCCGGATGATGCAGCTTGTAAAGGAATAAGTTGTAGAGATGGCGAATAAAAAGAAACAGGCATGACGCTGATGGGTGTCGTGCCTGTTTCTTTTTATAGGTCTTTCAGTAAAACTTCCTGCATGTTCGAAAGGTAAAGCTTTCTGGCTTTTATCAGCATTTCCCACGGGGCGTTGTAGTTGGCCCGGTCTATCTTGAAGGCTTCTGACCCGTTGGTGTCGAATTTCTTCAACAGCAGACCTACCGTAATCATGTTTATGTCGATACGGGGGCTGTAGCTGGTCTCTTCGTCTTTCCCGTCGGCGGAGGTTTCCTGGATGAGTTGTATTTCCTGCAATTCATACAGCAGTTTTTTCGTCAGACGGATGGGGATTTTATGTTCGTTGCTCAGGCTTTCAGCAGTATAGGGAGGTAGATCGGCCTGCTGGAAACGCTTGCAGATTTCGGACATGATGACCAAGCACAGAAAGTCGTGGTAGCGGCGGCTGATGTTGGCCGTTTCTTTGCCGAAGTTGAACGATTCTACATTCTGGCTCAGGTACGACAGTTCGGCACCTACCAGGCAGATGGTCCACGAGATTTGTGTCCACAGCAGGAACATCGGGATGGCAGCGAAGCTTCCGTAGATGGCATTGTAGCCCGAAACCCATATCTGGCTGCCAATATAGATGTACTGAAAAGCCTGAAAAGCGGTTCCGGCGATGATGCCGGGGATGATGGCATGTTTCAGCTTTACTTTGGTGTTGGGAATGAACACATACAGACCGATGAACATGCCCCATATTAATATATAAGGTATGAGTCGGATGGCAAACTGAAACAGCGGGGCCAGCAGCTTGAAGTTGTCCAGCTCTTTAAGAAAGGTGCTCATAAAGATGGAAAGACCGCTGGAGATAACGAAAAGCAGCGGCAGCAGGAGCAGGATGGAAAAATAGTCGGTTATTTTCCGGTAAAGCGTACGCGGCTTGTTTACCTGCCAGATATAGTTGAAGGTTTGTTCGATGGTGTCGGTCAGGTTCAGGATGGTCCATAAAAGCATAATCAGTCCGACACCCACGAAAATGCCGTTCTTGGTATGGTTTAGATAAGACTTGACCCATGTGATGATGAGTTCGCTCTGTTCGTTGGCGATGCTGTTGCGGAGCTCCGATTCGATGAGGTTGTCGAATCCGAATCCACGGGCTATGGCGAAAAGGATTGCCAGGATGGGGACGATGGAAAGCAGGGTACTGTAGGTCAGTGCCGATGCGCGGGTCATTATCTTGTCTTCTGTGAATTGCTGGACTGCCAGAAATGAAATCTTGAGAATGTTGTAGGTCCTTTTCTGCTTGGCGCTTACTTCGTCTTCGGTTATGCGCCAGATACCATCGTTCAAGAACGAAAGCCAGTGTTTGAATGGTATGCGTTTCATGGGTGGGACGTTTAAAGTGTAAGTATGGAAAAGAAAAGTAAAAAAGCAGTCGGCCGATAAGCCGGGTTCTGTTCCTTGCCAGCAAGGTGCCTGTCATTTATCTACGCCTGATGTCACCAAAAGGCTCTAGCGGTCTACCCTCCGACGTGGGGCGAGCAACCCTCATTAATGCCGGTATACATGACCTTACAACTCCTAAGATGCACAGCCCGCATATCGCTATACGGCTGGTGGGCTCTTACCCCACCTTCTCACCCTTACCTTTATAAAAAGGCGGTTATTTTCTTCTGCATTACTCTACTCTCGCGAACAGCTTTCTGTTAGGAAGTAGGATGCTCTGTGTTGCCCGGACTTTCCTCTTGTACGGAATACAAGCGACAGACTGTCCGACTGCTTTAGTGATGCAAAGGTAGTGAATATAATTTAGAAAACGAAGCTTTTGGTGTATTTCTGTGTAAGAATGTGTGCTTGGGGCAGCTCTGGAGTAAACTTACAAGTTGTCAGGTGGTCTGACATTTTGACTAATAACGAATGTAAAAATAAAAATAGTCCGTGTTAACCGCGGTTAAGTCGTTCTATTTCAGTGTTAAAAGAGGAAAAAAACAAGGGCGGCATGGTACGACTGTATGGGTTTTGTTATTACTTTAGCGGTGTTGATGTTAAATACTTATCGAAATTAACAATTTAAATAGTATAAAGTTATGAAAAAAACAACTAAGATGGTGCTTGGTACAGCAGCTATGGTTGCTATCAGCGCAGGTGTTGCAGGTGTTACTACTTATTCGTTGATGGATTCTAGACAAGAACAAAATACTTCTTTTTTCAGTGAATTCAAAAATGACTCTAATTGCCGGACCGCGGCTTTGGATGCGGCTACACTCCAGCCGGTTGATCTGACGCAGGCTGCCGAAAGTACGCTGAACTCTGTAGTTCATATTAAATCGGTACAGCGCAGCAAGACGCAGACTATCCAGCAGCAGCCGGACTTGTTCGACTTCTTCTTCGGTGACGGAAGGGGTCGCCAGCGTCAGGTGCAGACTCCTGAACAGGTAGGATTTGGCTCGGGTGTAATTATCTCTACGGATGGCTATATTGTAACTAACAATCACGTGATTGACGGTGCAGACGAAATCAGTGTGAAATTGCACGATAACCGTGAGTTCAAGGGCCGTGTGATTGGTACAGACCCGTCTACAGACTTGGCTTTGGTTAAGATTGAGGGCGATGATTTTCCGGCTATCAAGATTGGAAACTCGGACAATCTGAAAGTGGGCGAATGGGTATTGGCTGTAGGTAACCCGTTCAATTTGAGCTCGACTGTTACAGCAGGTATTGTCAGTGCCAAGGCTCGTGGACTGGGAGCTAACGGTGTAGAATCGTTTATCCAGACTGATGCTGCCATCAACCGGGGAAACAGTGGTGGTGCGCTGGTAAATGCCAGAGGTGAACTGGTGGGTATCAATGCCATGCTTTACTCTCCTACAGGTGCTTATTCGGGCTATGGCTTTGCTATTCCGACAAGTATCATGACGAAGGTTGTTACCGATATCAAGCAGTACGGAACTGTACAGCGTGCTTTGCTGGGTATCAAGGGGTACAATGTAGGTGATGAAGTGTTGCCGGAAGAGTATAAGAAGAAAGATAAGGAACTGGGTGCCGTAGAAGGTGTTCACGTACAGGAAGTTGTAGAAGGTGGTTCTGCAGCCGGTATCCTGAAAGAACATGATATCATTATCGGGCTGGACGGCCAGCGTGTAAAAGCGATGGGTGATTTGCAAGGTTTGCTGGCTAAACATCGTCCGGGCGACAAGGTGACTATTAAAGTACTCCGCGAAAAGAAAGAAAAGGAAATTACACTGACACTGAAAAATGCACAGGGTAATACGAAAGTGGTGAAGAATGCAGACATGAGTATGCTGGGAGCGGCTTTCAGAGCTGTGTCGGACGAAATCAAACAACAGCTGAATCTGGGTTACGGTGTGCAGGTGACTGGTGTCAGCGATGGAAAGATGGCAGAGAGTGGTATCCGTAAAGGCTTTATCATTCTGAAAGCTAACGGCCGCCAGATGAAGAGTGTGGAAGACTTGGAAGATGTAATGAAAGAAGCTAGCCAGTCGCCCGACCAGGTGCTGTTTATGACTGGTATATATCCATCTGGTAAGCGTGCTAATTATGCGGTAGATTTGACGCAGAATTGAGAATACTTCAGGTATTGATTTTTTTAAGGTTATAAAGAAATAGGTGCATTGCGTTTTCTAAAACAAAATGCACCTTGTTTTTGTTTTTATACAGTGAGAGGTGGATAGAATCTGCAAAGTCTGAATATATAGTAAATATTAACACCGGATATTTAGAAATGTGGATTTTTTTCGTATATTTGCAACCCAAATATCGGTTTATAGAATGAGACAATTAAAGATTACCAAAAGTATCACTAACCGCGAGAGCGCTTCGCTGGATAAGTATTTGCAGGAAATCGGTCGCGAAGACTTGATCACAGTGGAGGAAGAGGTAGAATTAGCTCAGCGTATCCGCAAGGGAGATCGTATTGCTTTAGAAAAACTCACACGTGCCAATTTGCGATTTGTGGTGTCTGTAGCCAAGCAGTATCAGAATCAGGGTTTGAGTTTGCCGGACTTGATTAATGAAGGAAACTTGGGCTTGATTAAAGCTGCCGAAAAGTTTGATGAAACCCGTGGTTTTAAATTTATCAGTTATGCCGTGTGGTGGATTCGTCAGTCTATTTTGCAGGCTCTGGCAGAACAGTCGCGTATTGTGCGCTTGCCTTTGAATCAGGTAGGTTCGTTGAACAAAATCAGCAAGGCTTTCTCTAAGTTCGAACAGGAAAATGAGCGTCGCCCTTCTCCGGAGGAACTGGCTGACGAACTGGAAATTCCGGTAGACAAAATCTCGGATACACTGAAGGTTTCTGGCCGTCATATTTCTGTGGACGCTCCTTTTGTGGAAGGAGAAGACAACAGTTTGCTGGACGTGCTGGTAAATGATGATTCGCCCATGGCAGACCGCTCGCTGGTTAATGAGTCGCTTTCAAGGGAAATTGACAGAGCACTTTCTACGCTAACCGAAAGAGAAAAGGAGATTATCCAGATGTTTTTCGGTATTAATACGCAGGAAATGACGTTGGAAGAAATTGGCGATAAATTTGGATTGACACGCGAACGCGTTCGCCAGATTAAGGAAAAAGCTATCAGAAGATTGAGACAAAGTTCACGTAGCAAGTTGCTTAAGTCTTATTTAGGCTAAAAACAAAATCGGTTTCCAAAGGAAAAGCAGGACAGGGCATTGGTGCTTTATCCTGCTTTTTTTGTAGGTTTTAATGGGGGAGGCTTATCTGGAATTAGCTTAAATTAATAGCTTCTTTTTTCTGTTTTATTTATTTAATAACTACATTTGCGTCTAAATAATAACAAATTAATATGCGATATTCAAAATTATTATGCTTGTTGATGTTGCTGATAATAGCCATCCCGTCTGGAGCAAAGAAAAAAGGTGATAAAAAGAAATATGGAGTTTTTCTGGTGGGAGCTTCGGCTTCTTTTTCCGATTCTCTGGTGTATATAACCGATATTCAGTTTCTGGATAGCGCTTCTGTATCGGACAAGGGGCTGCTGGAAGGCCGTGCGCAATACAGTATGCAGCTGAAGGATTATCTGGAAGGAAAGAAAGGTATGACGGACCGTACTTGCTTCATGTACTTCTCTACAAAAAAGAAAAAACTGGAGAAGGAAATGAAAAAACTAAAAGCTAAATACGAAAAGGGAGGTGCGCTTACATTGAAGAATGTGGATGCTGACTTTAAGTTTACCAAACCAGAAATGGAATAACTATGAAGAAAATATGGTATTTGTTTGTTGCATTGCTTGTCTTTACGGCATGCAATAATGACGAACCGGAACCTGTAGTGGAAAAGGCTAACCGTACGGTGCTTGCCTATCTCGTCTCAAATAATAAGGCAGGTGTCAGTTTGGATAATGAGCTGAAAGATAATATCTGCTGGATGTATCAGGGGCTGACTCAAATGAAGGGGGCCTGCGACTTGCTGATCTATTATCGCCCTTATGCGGAGGATGGTTTTTTCGAAGGTCCGTCGGTAATCCGTTTTCAAAATGATGGTAAGGGAAAAATTAACGGACATAGACCTTTAAGCGGAAGTTATTCGGCATCGGATGTGTTGAAGGAAGCCGAAGTTCTGAAGGTTTATAATACAGTGAATCATAATGCACTTAATCCGGCTATTATGACTACTGTATTGAAAGATATGGTGTCTCTTTCTGCCGGTTCTTTGTGTTATGGGTTGGTATTTGGCTCACACGGCACAAGCTGGATGCCGGGTGACAAAACAATTTCGCGCTCTTTCGGGGATGATAATATGTATTCAATCAATATTCCGGAAATGGCGGAAGCTATCAAATCGGCTTATATCCCGCACTTGGATTTTGTTTATTTCGATGCTTGTATGATGGGTACGGCTGAGGTGATGTATCAGTTCCGGAATCTGGCAAGTTATTGTGTGGCTTCGGTTTGTGAAACACATGTATACGGTTTCCCTTATAATAAGATTATTCCACTGATGTACAGCGATAATGTAACCGATTATACAGTGAATGTGTGCAAGGAAATTGTTAGTTATGCAGATGAAAATAAACTATGGTCTACCATTGCTGCTATTGATTTGGCACAGATGGAAGGCCTGGCTTATCGCTTCAATGAATTGCTGACTGCAAACAGTTCTCGATTGACATTGCATGAAATTACCGATATTCAGCAGTATGGAGTGCGGTCTTACAGCAATTTCTCTTATGATTTATTGCAGACAGCCGAATTGCTGAACGGAGGAGAAGCGCCTGCTACTTTTGTCAATCAGTTGGATAAGACTGTTCTTTATGCGGATGCGGTAAGTCATTATTCACCTTTTGATGTTGACAAAGAGCATTATTGTGGTATAGGAGGATATATACCGCAGGTTCCTACTGCAACAAAGTCTGTATGGAATACTTATTTCCAGAACAACCTGGAATGGAGTGAGGCTGCAGGATGGAACTCAATCAGTTGGGATTGGACTACTACAAATTAAATTTAAATTCGGCAAGTTTCTTTCGGGTGATTGCCGAATAATAACAATAGCATGCAGCACACCCTGCTTTGCGGTAGATTTCCATTTCGGGGCTGTTTTCGGCTGCATCTTTTAGTGATTGCATAATTGTAGGGGAGTTCTTGGCAATGTGGGCAGAATCGTCTAGCTGTCCGCTTATGGTGTAATAGTAGTATACCGTATGCTGCTCCTTGCAGAACGCAGTGCTGTCAATCGTAATATCTGTTGCTAGTTTAAGTGGATATTTTTTGTTCTCTTCTTGTGCTATCTTTTCAAACCGGTCGGTTGAAGATGAGCTGGAGCAGCCTGCCAGGCTAACGTATAATGCGATGGATAATATTGATGTAATCTTATTCATAGGTATATTAATAATGGTTTGTGCAGACGAAGTTAGTATATTATTTTATAAAACGATGTATAAGCTGTTTTTTATTTAGACAATAAAATTATGGATGTTAATAAACCCGTGGCAGCACTGTTTGACTTTGACGGTGTTGTAGTTGACACAGAAACACAGTACACGCATTTTTGGAATAAACTTGGTGCAAAGTATTTTCCGGATATTCCGGATTTTGGTCTGGAGATAAAGGGACAGACATTGAAACAGATTTATGCGCTTCACTTTAAAGAAAATTTGGTAGCTCAGCAGGAAATAAACTCGTTGCTGGAGGTTTTTGAGCGGAACATGTCATTCGATTTTATAGCCGGTGTTGTTCGTTTTATGCAAGAACTGCGTTCTAATGGGGTTAAGATGGCCATTGTAACCAGCTCGAATGCGAAGAAAATGGCACAAGCATATGCGGCTCATCCTGAATTGCCGGAGATGGTGGACCGGATTTTTACGGCAGAAGTCTTTACACGTTCCAAACCGGCTCCTGATTGCTATTTGCAGGCAGCTGAAATACTGGGTACAGTAAAGGAAAACTGTGTAGTTTTTGAAGATTCTTTTCATGGCTTGGAAGCGGGAAATGCTGCCGGAATGAAAGTTGTAGGACTTGCTACGACCAACAAACCAGAGGCCATTATGGATAAATGTAATGTCTTTATCCCTGATTTTACCGACTTTTCGTACGAAAAAATGTTGAATTTAATACAATAAAAATACAAAAAAACAGTAATTTTGCATTCGTATTTTTTAATAGATATTTATGGCAGGATATATTTCTGGAAACGCGCGTAAAGTTACTACGCATAGTATTAAGGAAATGAAGTTGAGTGGCGAAAAGATTTCAATGCTTACTTCGTATGATTTTACAATGGCTCAGCTTGTTGATGGAGCTGGAATTGATATAATTTTAGTAGGAGATTCTGCATCAAATGTTATGGCAGGCAATTCTACTACTTTACCGATAACACTTGATCAGATGATATATCACGGACAGTCAGTGGTGAGAGGTGTGCATCGTGCACTAGTCGTGGTAGACATGCCTTTTGGTACGTATCAGGCAAATCCTTACGATGGAGTGAATGCTGCTATCAGAATCATGAAAGAAACCGGTGCTGATGCCGTGAAGATGGAAGGTGGTGAAGAGATTATTGAAACTGTAACGCGTATCATTGCTGCTGGAGTGCCTGTAATGGGACATCTGGGACTGATGCCGCAGTCTATCAATAAGTATGGTACTTACGGTGTGCGTGCAAAAGAGGATGCCGAAGCAGAGAAACTGATGCGTGATGCACTGGCTTTGCAGGAAGCGGGATGCTTTGCACTTGTTTTGGAAAAAATTCCTGCAGCTTTAGCGGCTAAGGTGGCCAAGGCTGTAGAAATACCTGTAATAGGTATCGGTGCAGGAGGTGAAGTGGACGGACAGGTCTTGGTTGTAACTGATATGCTGGGTATGACGCAGGGCTTCAGTCCTAAGTTTTTGCGTAAATATGCAGATTTGCACAGCGTGATAACTTCGGCGGTAGGTCAGTATATCCAAGATGTTAAGTCGGCTGATTTTCCTAACCAATCCGAGCAATATTGATTTATAACTATATTGAGAGCTGGATGTTGTTTCAGCTCTCATTTTTTTATGGACCAAAATGTTAAACAATGGATTATTTTAATTCATCGGGTAAGAAAAAATTGCTTACCCATAATATGGGGTTACTTTTATTAGCAAATTTATTACTTTATTGTTCTGTTTATCTATTGATACCGGTATTCCCTCAATGGTTAATTGCTAACTGGGAACTGACAAAGCCGCAGGCGTATTTCGTTACTGCACTTTATGCTGCAGCTATGTTTCTGCCAGGAGCATTCAACAGTTATCTGGTCGACAGGTTCAGGCGGCAGAGCGTTTTCCGTATCAGCATGCTGATTATGGGAGCTTTATCACTCCTTTATCCGTATATTGCTTTTTTCTACGGAATATTACTTTTGCGTATCGGGCAAGGCATCTGTTTTGCAACGGCTGTTATGGCTACAGGGAGTACGCTGGTCATTGATGTTACGACCTCCTGCAGACGAACACCGGCCAATGTTGTTTACACATGGGCTGCACGTTTAGGTATGCTGATAGCGGTGGCATCAGCTTTTCTTTTGGAGCCGTTTATTGGGATAGACATGTTTTTATATTTATCAGCAGCTTTGTCTCTGGTCTCCATTATTTTAGTGTCTATGGTAGAGGTCTGTTTTCGGGCTCCTTTAGGACTGCCTTTGCTTTCGCTAGACAGGTTCCTGTTACCGCGAACTTTCCTGCCTGCTCTGAATATGTTGATGATTCCTTTTATTTTAGGGGCACTTATAGGCTATAGATATGACGGATTTTTTTATATTTGCATGGCAGTAGGATGGTTTGTATATGTACTTATCCGTTCGTTTCTGCTGGGGTGGTTTACTCCACGGTTAGCAGTGCTGTCGGGGGTGATATCCATTGTGGCAGGTTTATTGCTTTTGCAGTATGCCGGTCCAGCAGATTTATACATCCGTCTGATTGCAGCATTTTTGATAGGTCTTGGTTCCGGCAGTCCGTTATCTCATTTTTTGCTGATGATGGTAAAACTTCCGCTGCATTGCGAACGGGGAACAGCCTATCATACGCATGAATTGTTTTTCGAAATGGGAATGATGGCCGGTTTTATTTGTTCGGTTTATTATACGGGAAATATTTATGCCTTATTGATGATTATAGCATTGGCTGGTCTACTTTTTTATGAGCTTTATACTGTTCCGTATTTTCAGAAAAAAATGAAAAGCAGATAATTTAACTATTAAATATTGATATATGGCAGACGATAAAAAAATTATCTTTTCAATGGTAGGAGTGAGCAAATCATTCCAAAACAACAAGCAAGTGTTGAAGGACATTTATCTTTCGTTCTTTTATGGTGCCAAAATTGGTATCATAGGTTTGAATGGTTCCGGAAAATCAACGCTGATGAAGATTATCGCCGGTCTGGAAAAAAACTACCAGGGCGAAGTCGTGTTTTCCCCGGGTTATTCAATAGGTTATTTGGCTCAGGAACCTTATCTTGACGATACCAAGACTGTCAAGGAAGTGGTGATGGAAGGTGTACAGAATGTAGTTGACACTTTGGCCGAATACGAAGAAATCAATAACAAGTTTGGCCTGCCCGAGTATTATGAAGATCCTGAAAAAATGGATGCTTTGTTTGCACGCCAAGCAGAGCTTCAGGATATTATAGATGCTACCGATGCTTGGAATCTGGACAGCAAGTTGGAGCGTGCCATGGACGCGCTGCGTTGTCCGCCCGAAGATCAGTCTGTGAAGAATCTTTCTGGAGGTGAGCGCCGCCGTGTGGCTTTGTGCCGTTTGCTGCTGCAGAAACCGGACATCTTGCTTCTGGACGAGCCTACCAACCACCTGGATGCTGAAAGTATTGACTGGTTGGAACAACACCTCCAGCAATACGAAGGTACGGTGATTGCCGTTACCCACGACCGTTACTTCCTGGATCACGTAGCTGGATGGATTCTTGAGCTGGACCGTGGTGAAGGTATTCCTTGGAAAGGTAACTACTCTAGCTGGCTGGAGCAGAAGACCAAACGTATGGAAATGGAAGAAAAAACCGCCAGCAAGCGCCGTAAAACATTGGAACGTGAGTTGGAATGGGTGCGAATGGCTCCTAAAGCTCGTCAGGCAAAGGGTAAGGCTCGTTTGAACTCATACGATAAGCTGCTCAATGAAGACGTGAAGGAAAAAGAAGAAAAACTGGAAATCTTTATCCCGAACGGTCCGCGTCTGGGTAACAAGGTTATTGAGGCCAAGCAGGTGGCAAAAGCTTATGGAGACAAGTTGCTGTTTGACAACCTGAACTTCATGCTGCCTCCTAATGGAATCGTAGGTGTTATCGGTCCTAACGGTGCCGGTAAAACCACTTTGTTCCGACTGATTATGGGATTGGAAGCACCGGATAGCGGTGAATTTGAAGTTGGAGAAACTGTAAAAGTGGCATACGTTGACCAGCAGCATAAGGATATTGACCCGAACAAGACCGTTTATCAGGTAATCAGCGGTGGAAACGACCTTATCCGTATGGGAAATCGTGATGTGAATGCCCGTGCATACTTGAGCCGTTTCAACTTCTCGGGTGCCGACCAGGAAAAACTGTGTGGCATGCTTTCGGGTGGTGAGCGTAACCGCTTACATCTGGCTATGGCTTTGAAGGAAGAAGGCAACGTACTGTTGCTGGATGAGCCTACCAATGATATCGACGTAAATACACTGCGTGCGCTGGAAGAAGGTTTGGAAGATTTTGCAGGATGTGCTGTAGTTATCAGCCACGACCGTTGGTTCCTGGACAGAATTTGTACGCATATTCTGGCTTTTGAGGGAAACAGCGAAGTATTCTATTTCGAAGGTTCGTACACAGAATACGAAGAAAACAAGATGAAACGTCTGGGCAATGTAGAGCCTAAGCGTGTTCGCTATCGTAAACTGATGGAAGATTAATCCTCTTTTGTGATACAGTGAGCAGAGCTGTAAACGAGAGCTTTTAGATGAGGCTTTTGTTTGCAGCTCTGTTTTTTTTGTGTATGTACATTACTTATTTTTATAATATCTTGATAATCTGATCATTGCATATTTCTGATGTACATGGGAAAAGTTGGGATAGTATAACACAATCTCATAATTTTGCAGCAGAATGATTTAGCAACTTAAAACAAACCAACATGAGATTGAAATTAAATGATTTGTGTCTTGTATTTTTAGGCTTGATGCTGGTTCTTACGGCATGTTCCAAAGACGATTCTCCACTGGAGCAGATATCGGATACTTTAATAAAAGTAAAGGTCGTTAATGCCGAAGGAAAGCTGGTAAGTGGAGCTATAGTGAAGATGTACGATGAAAAAAGCTATGCAGCTTTTGGGAAGGATATTCTGGCCGAGCCACAGCAGTGGAAGACTACCGATAAAAGTGGAACAGTTTCTTTTCTGCTCGGGGCAAAAGACTGGTTCGAGGGGAAAAGACAGCGGGAGCTGATGTTTGTGGTCACAGAAATAGCCGATTTAAAAAATTACCGTTATTGGAGTAAGGGAGGAACTGTCAATGCAGGAAAAAGACATTCGTTTGTTATAAAATTAGAATGAAGAACCACTTCGTTTGATATCGTAAATGCGTTTTAGAAAAAGTAAATATGCTGGCCCTTTTAGTGGGTCAGCATATTTTTTACGTCATCCAGATTACCGTCTGTCTGCTCCGGTTGTATATTTAATAAATACGCAAGGAGCGGATAAATACATACATTCTTGAAATTAGGAGCTACGTAACCCTTCTTGAAATCGGGGCCTACGGCACGGAAAATCACATGCATATCATCGTAGGTAGGGTCGAAACCGTGTGCACCCTTCGAGCGGGGGGGAGTATCGGTTACCAGCCATCCCAAATCGGGCAATGCTATGACATCGCCTACCTTGTTGCTGCTCCCGTAATTCAGATAAGCAGGAATATCCTCTCTTTTCCAAACCTTGATATGGTCCAAACCCTTAACGGCATTATAGACAGAGTCCCGATAGGCAGTCGGTGTATAGATTTGAGCCGGCAAATCACCGTCTATCAGTGTATACCATTCCTTTTTAAGATGCTTTGTGATAGAGACACACCGTTCGGGGGCAATAGTGGCCATTCCGTGGTCGGATGTAACAATCAGGTTAATATCCTCGCTGAAAGGCAATTGTTGTAATCCCAGCCATAACTGATGCATCAATGCATCCAGCTCGCTGATGCACCGGCGTGTTTCCTTACTGTGAGGACTGTACGTATGTCCGTGTGAGTCTGGTTCCTCTATGTAGAGCATAATCAGTTGCGGACGCTCATCTTCCGGTTTTTTGAGCAATTCCAATGCATGTGCAATGCGCTCTGCATACGTCAGGCGCGGTGTATCATCGTATACCTTGTAATAAGTAGGATGCTGTCCTTTCACGGCAATGTCCGAGCCTACCCAGTAAATGTTTCCGGTTTTCACTCCCTGCTTTTGAGCCGTAATCCAGATTGGTTCACCGCCATAAAAATAAGGATCGTTTCTGGTTTCCGGATTTCCCATGCTGTAGCGCACTTTCTTCACCGGGTCCCAGAAAGAATTGGCCACAATGCCATGATGATCGGGAACCAGTCCGGTAGCCAGTGTATAGTGGTTCGGAAATGTTTTTGATGGGAAAGAAGGCTGCATCATAGCCTTCACACCTTCTCGCTCCATCTGGTCGAGGAAAGGAGTATCATACATCTTCGGGTAATCCCAACGGAATCCGTCGAGCGAGACAATGACTGTGTAATGTTTTTCGCCGCCTAATATATACTGAGATACGAGCATAAAGCAACATATCAGGGCAAATATTTTTTTCATAAGCAGTGCAGTTTCTTGGAACAAATAAAGGTGTACAGAAGAATGCACACCTTTATTTATAGTAATTATTAGATTTGTTTCTTTCTTATTAGAAAGTCAGACGAACACCCACCTGAGCATGCCAGCGTGAGCTGATATCACTCTTGCTGATTTCTGCTTTATTGTAAGTGTAGCTTGGAGTTCTGTTACCGTTAGCATCCTTCTGCAATGCTTTGACACTTACCGGTGACAAGTTATAAGCCGAGCTGTAGTTAGCTCCCCACTTCTTGTTCAGCATGTTGGCAAAGTTCAAGATATCGAATGTGAATTCCAGTTTGCCTGCACCTTCGATGTTGTAGATAGTCTGTGCAAGGTGCAAGTCAATCTGATGTTCCCAAGGACTCAGGTTAGAGTTGCGTTCTGCATACTGTCCACGGTGGTTCTTAGCATAGCTGTCGTTTTCAATCCACTGTTTGAATGCCTGGCGGTTTTCTTCTGCAGTCATAGTCACGTTACCTTTTTTATCAGTTACGTCTACGAAGTTCATGTTAGCCAATTCAGCGTCAGTTGGGATATACAGCAATGAGTTACCTTTCTGTCCGTCACCGTTGAAGTCAGAACTCTCGTTCATAGTCAAGCTGTATCGGCCACCAGAATAACCGTTATAGATTACCGCAATAGTAGTGCTGGTCCATCCATTCCAGTATTTAGGTGAAGTATACGATGCCTGAAGCATTACTCTGTGAGGAATGTCGAATTTAGAGAAACCTAATTCATTTTCAGAGTTAGTATCTACAGAGTAGTTGTACTTCCAGTTAGAGTATGCTACAGAGCTGGTACCGTCGTTTACAGATTTTGCATGTCCAAATGTGTAAGAACCAGACAAGCTCAAACCAAAGTTAAAGGTTTTTTCCAGCAAAGCAGACAATGCATAAGTATAACCCTTGTTGGTATTTCTCAAGTTTACGATACTGTAGTAATTGCTCTTAGCTTTGGTATAGTATGGAGCAGCCGATGCTTCTACACCAGGAACGGCATATACTTTTTCACCGTTGTTGGTCAGTGCCAGATTTTCGAAGAATACATTGTTCATTGTCTTCGAATAGACACCTTCCAAAGTCATCTTCACATCACCCGGCAGACGCTGTTCCAAAGCCAGGTTTGCACGCAATACCTGCGGATATTTGAAGTCTTTCGATACGGTTACGATGTCAGGAGAAGCAGCCGAACCAGGCATAGAGTTCATGGCTCCTACAGGGTCTTTCGCCCACTGTCCCAATGAAGGTGCAGTTTTGGTATCGTTACCATTTTCGTCTTTAGGGTTGATGGTTGTTCCCTTGCTTTCCATACCGGTGTTGTTGTATGCATTAGACAGCCATACGAACGGAACACGTCCGGTAAAGATACCCAGACCACCACGCAGCAATGTGTTGTGTGATTCGTTCAGATACCAGCGGAAACCAACACGCGGAGAGAACATTACTTTTGCACTTGGCATAACGCCTACATGTGCATCAAATCCCTGTTCTGTAGCGTATTTGTTAAATTTGGCATTGGTTGTCGGATCATTGAACAATGTCGGGATATCAATACGTAAACCGTAAGTCAGGTTGAAATTGGTTGTTGCATCCCATTTGTCCTGTACGTAGAAGCCAAATTGACCTGCTTTCATAGTCGGAGCATATCGGTAGTCACCGTTAGTCAGTTCAGGGTCAGTATATTTGTATTGGTACTTATACGGACGGTCGTTCATGAAGTCTTCCAGTGAGTCATAATACCAAGAACCGTTTACAGCCTGGATGAACAAGTTTTTCATCTTGTAGATTTCGTTATGAGTACCGAAAGTCAGCGTATGGTTACCCAGGTACCAAGACAAGTTGTCTTCGAAAGTATAGATATCCTGATCAAGTGTATTAGCACCAGAAGAGTATTCTGTACCGATATTACCTGTAATCTTAGTGCTGCCGTCACCTCCCAGAATGTTACTGATCTGTACTGTAGGTCCTTGATAAGCTACGTCGCGGTTGTCGCGGATGAAGCTTGCCGAAGCACGGAATTCGTTGTAAAGGTTCTGTCCCAGGTGAGAGTTCAACTCAGCTACGATAGAGTTTGTCTTGTTATTCATACGGTAGCCACTGTTGTTGAATACGTAAGAATAAGTTCCAGGGCTATAGTTATCATCGTATGAATCGTTATGCTGGTAGCGCAAAGCCAGTTTGTGGTCTTTGTTGATGTTCCAGTCGATACGTGCCAAAAGACCGAATGATTTCTGGTCTACGTTACGCTGGCCATAAGCTTCGTCAAAACCAGTCAGCTTTTTATATTGGTTAGCAATCTGAGCCGCTACGTCCGGTGTAATATATTCGCTTGTATATCCCGGATATACGCTTGACGGATAAGATTCCTTTTTAGACTCGGCACTTACGAAGTAGAATAATTTATCTTTTACGATGGCACCACCCAATGTTCCACCAAAAGTACGGGTATACTGCTGTGTAAGCGGAGATTTTTCGTAATCGCGCACTGCACTGTACTTTCCGTACATGTTGTGGTTGTTGAAGTAAGTGTAAGCCGAACCGTGAGTAGTGTTGGTTCCCTGCTTGGTAATGGCGTTGATACCACCGCCGGTAAATCCGCTCTGACGTACGTCGAACGGAGCCACTACCACCTGGATTTCCTGGATTGCATCCATAGAAATAGGGTTGGCACCTGTCTGACCGCCGTTTGTTCCTGAAGCAGAAAGACCGAATACGTCGTTACTTACCGTACCGTCAATCTGGAAACTGTTGTAACGATTGTTCGAGCCGGCAAAAGTAATACCTCCATTCTTCGAAGTCATAGCCAAAGGCATGTTCTTTACAATGTCGTACACATTACGGTCAACAGTAGGAGTGTTGTTGATCTTTCCTGTTGTAAAGTTGTGTGCGGCACCTGCATTAGCCTTCGCATCAGCTACTACCACCACTTCATCCAGTAACTCTGTGCTAGGTTTCAGATTTACATTCAGAGCAAGTGTGTTACCCAGTTCAAGATACAAGTCGGTGTAAGTAGCCTTAGAGTATCCTACATACGAAACTTCGATCTTGTAAGGTCCTCCGGTACGCATACCTTGGATGGTGTATCGACCGTCAATGTTAGTTACAGCACCATAAAGAGTTCCTGATGGTTCATGGATAGCAACCACTGTTGCACCAATAACAGGCTGCTTGGTTTCGTCCATGACTTTACCGCTCACGGCAGAAGTCGTAACCTGTGCATTTGCGCAAATAGCTACTGCTGGCGCTAATGCTGCTAATAGAAACTTAGAATGACTTAGCATAAAAAAAATTAATTGAATATTACTTTTTAAAACTATATAAAATCTATGTTTAGTTTATTTGTTTTTTTGTATCTTTCGTTTGCAAAATTATGCATTTTTCTTTAAAAAAAGTGATTGTATAGTGTTTTTAACAGCGCTTTTATAGATTTCTTAACCCTTTTGGGAAGACTTTCGGATGTCATTTGGGGGAAGGTTTGTTGAAAATATCTGTAAATCAGTAATTTAAAATGAAATTAAAAATGTATTATTTTTGTAATAAATAACTGTTTATTAGCGTTGTGCGATTTGTTTTGAGTGCTATAATGTCGTGTTTTTTTTACACCAGGCAGGTTTTTCTTAGGATTAGGGGTAAAAAAAAGGTTCTCACCCGTTCGGGATAAGAACCTTTTGTAAATTCTTTAATAAACGAATTAAGCTTCTGCAGGAGCTTCTGTAGCTTCTTCAGCAGTAGCTTCAGCGTTTTCTTCTGCCTGAGCAGCAGCTTCAGCAGCTTTCTTTTCAGCTACTTTCTTAGCGATAGCTTCGTTTACTTTCTTTTCAGCTTCCAGACGTGCTTTTGCTTCTGCTTTTTTAGCTTCTTCCTGTTTTGCTTTCAGGGTAGCCAAGCCGTTCTGTTTGTTTTCTTTCCAAGCGTTGAATTTAGCTTCAGCCTGTGCTTCGTCGAATGCGCCTTTAGTAACACCGCCCAGCAAGTGTTTCTTCATGTAAACACCTTCTTTTGACAGGATGTTACGTACAGTGTCAGTAGGCTGTGCACCGTTCATAACCCAGTACAAAGCACGATCAAAATTCAAATCTACTGTGGCAGGATCGGTGTTAGGGTTGTAAGTACCGATTTTTTCAGTAAATCTACCATCACGTGGTGCTCTTGCGTCAGCGATAACGATTGAGTAAAAAGCATAGCTTTTACGACCTCTTCTTTGCAATCTGATTTTAGTTGCCATTTTCTTTAATTTAGTTTATTGTGAATGATTTGAATTAAATGCTAATAGCTCGTATTAGCGGCTGCAAAGTTACGACTTATATTTTTAATATACAATACCTTTGTATCGATTTGTTGGTGTAAAATTTAGGGCGGGACTTAAAAATAGGGGCACGAATGTGATTTTACGATAATATCAATCTGACGTTAGTTAATAAATATAAAAACAGGTGCGTTTTTGCGAGATTCTTGTATGTTGTATAACATAAAACCTTTATCTTTGCACTGTGTTTTTCATGGTATTAGATTTAAGGTTAATGAAGATTGGGAGTCTGTGAAGATTCCCTTTTTTATTTTTGTACATTCGGAAAGTCCTTGACGGTTGTTTTTCTCATTTGGGTGGTGAACATAAGGCATTGCAATGAGGTATCTGTGTTATTGGAATGCAGAACGCGTGTCAAGGCTGTGATAAACTAAAAATAAAAGGAGATAAACGCAATAGGGTTAACGTTTATCTCCTTTCTGTTTTATTATTCCACGATGGTCATTTCGTCTATCAGATGCTTGGCACCTGCAAATTTGTCTATAATAAATAAAGTATAGCGGATGTCTACGCAGGCAGCCCGTTGTAATCTGGGGTTATAGGCAATGTCGCCTGTAAGGCCTTCCCAGTTTCGGTCGAAGCCGGTGCCTATCAGCTCTCCTTTGCTGTTGAATACGGGTGAGCCGGAATTGCCGCCGGTGTTGTCTGTGCCCGTGGCAAAGCAGACAGGCATGCGGCCGTCTTTCATGGCATATCTGCCAAAATCTTTTTTCTGATACAGCTCTTTTAGGCGGGCCGGGACTACGAATTCATAGTTTGTAGAGTCTTCTTTTTCCATCACGCCTTCCAGTGTTGTGTAGTAGAGATACTCTTTTCCGTCCTGCGGCTCGTATGAACCAATCTTGCCGTAAGTCAGGCGCAGGGTAGAGTTGGCATCCGGATAAACGGGAATTTCCTTTTTCTGTTTCAGTTCCAGCGTGCCGGCCACCCATGTCTTGTGTGCCTTGTTGTAGGCTTCAGTTTCGGCTTTCATGGCTTCCGATGTAGCTTTATAACCTTCTTTCACCGATTTTGCATACAGAATCATCCAGTCCTTTTCGAGTGCGGCTGCCGACGGACGTTTCACGAACTTGGCAAATGCCTCTTTGCTGCTGAAGATGGACTTGTCGAAGCAGGCATCTACAAAATCGCTGGTGCTGCCGCCGAATTTTTGCTGGATGCTGCCGAAGATGCTGATGTGCTGTGCGGCAGGAACCAGACGGGCATACAGACTCAGCATTTCTTTCGATACTTTGCGGTCTACTTCGGGGGTGTAGTCTTTGTTGAAGAACTTTTCGAAATCCTGCTTCAGTTGTTCTAGGCTGGCTTTTACTGCCTCACGGTCTTTGGCCAGCAGTGCCTTATGCAGCTTGTCGGTTTCCGGTACTTTGCTGAACTCGGTGCCCTGCATCAGTGCCTCCAGAATGGCCTGCTGGTGATAGACAGCATCGAAGCGCTTGGCCACGATATCCTTGATACTTTCGTATGCTTTTCTGAACTCGCCGTTGCCGCTCTGTTCGCCGTATGCCAGCAGCTCTTCCTGTTGTTTTCTTTTCGTGTCGAGCACTTTCAGCCGTACCAGACCCTCGTTCATGCCGATGGCATTTTTCCAGTAGTTGGCCGAGCCGGCATATTTGCTGGCATACTGGATGCGTGTCTTGGCACTCTTCATCATTTCCTTGTTCAGGGCTCTCAGGCGCACGCCGCGTACGGTGTCGCGCATAAAGTTGGTGGTTTTCATGCGCTCTTCCACTTCGTCGCTGATCATGTATCGCCAGTTGCGGCCGGGGAATCCCATTACGAAGGTAAAATCGCCTTCCTTGATGCCGCCCAGATTGATGGTGAGGTGTTTCTTGACGCGCAGAGGCTGGTTCTCGGCGCTGTAGTTGGCGGGTTTGCCGTCTTTGCCGGCATAGATGCGGAAGATAGAGAAGTCACCGCAGTGGCGAGGCCACATCCAGTTGTCGGTATCGGCACCAAACTTACCGATGGAAGAAGGGGGAGCGCCTACCATACGTATATCCTTATATACTGTTTTTACAAACAGGTAGTATTTATTGGCGCCGTAAAATGGTTTAAGCTCCAGTACGGTAAACTCATCGGTTGCAATGTTCTCGGCTTTGGCAAAACGGTCGGCCACTTGGCTCAGGTAGCTGGGCGACAGGTAGTTTATGCCTTCCGGGTCGGGGTCCTTGGCCAGCTGCTCCCGTACGTAGGATGTTACGTCGAGGATGCGGTCGATAAACGTAACGGTCAGCCCCTTGCAAGGCAGCTCCTGGCTGCGTGTCATGGCCCAGAATCCGTCGGTCAGGTAGTCATGCTCTACAGAGCTGTGCTGCTGTATGTACGAGTATCCGCAGTGATGATTGGTCAGTACCAGTCCTTCGGCAGAAATCACTTCGCCTGTACATCCGCCTCCGAAGTGCACTACGGCATCTTTCAGGCTGATGCTGTCAGGGTGATAAACTTGGTCGATACGCAGGTCCAGTCCCAGGTCGTAGATAGCAGCTGCGTTTTGCTGCTTCAGGTCGGTGAGCATCCACATGCCTTCATCGGCCTGCATGGGTAGCCAAAGGGCACAGCCCAGCAGCAGGGTTGAAATTTTTTTTAAGTCCATATTGCGCGTTTTTATTATAAAAATGTTTTCAGAAATTATAGAATAGGTTGTATTGTCACATATTTCGAATTGCAAAAGCAATATAATATGGTGTTGGGAGAAGATGATTGGAAGGGTGTAAAACAAAGATGTATTCTTGTGTGTAGCACTTTTTTATACTTGGTGATTAAATTTCCAGACAAATACTTGTTACTCTCTAGAAAAATTGCGAATATTGCACGTAGTTTACGGTTGTGATAATTTTTGATTAAAAAAGCTTTTGTTTTAACATTATGAAGTCGTATGTGTAAAAATTTTAGCATAATTCTTTTTGAATAGGTGATATGTTTAAAAAAGATAAAAGAAGGTGATGCAAATATAATGAAAAAAAAGATTTTTTTTCTCTGTTTCGTGAACAATTGCTTCGGCCGTTTGTTATATGAGTGTACTTTACAGAACAACAGTGCTGAAAACTGTTTGAGTTTGCAAAGAAGAAATAATAATAATGGATAACATAAAAAAGGTTTTAAAAATGAAAAAGAAAGGTTTTGTTGCTTTGGCTTTGGCCGCTACCGTGATGACTGCAAATGCTCAGAATGTTTACGATGGTAATAAGTTTCTGGACAACTGGTATGTAGGACTTAATGGAGGTGGTGTAACTCCGGTAGCACATGCTGCGTTTTGGAAAAATATGCGTGGTGTTGTAGGATTGGAGTTGGGTAAGCAGGTTACTCCGGTGCTGGGACTTTCGGTACAAGGACTTACTGCAGTGAATACTTCTGCCAGCCGCAACGCATTTGATGCGCTTAGCATTACTGCAAACGGAAAGATTAACTTGTCAAACTTGATATTTGGTTATAATGGTGAACCTCGCCTGTTCGAAGTAGAAACTGTTACAGGTATTGGTTGGGGACACGATTTCATGAACTCTGGTTACAGCTACGACCGCAGCTACATGGTTAGCCGTTTTGGTGCAAGCTTCAACTTCAACCTGGGTGAAAGCAAGGCTTGGAGCATCAACGTAAAACCGGCAATGGTTTATCGTATGGACGGAAATCAGGCTCATAAGCTGAATGTAAATAAGTCGGGACTGGAGTTGCTGGCTGGTGTGACTTACCACTTTGCCGGAAGTAACGGAAAACGTTACCAGACTATCGTGAAACCATACAACCAGGCTGAAGTAGACCAGTTGAACAATACGATCAACAGCTTGCGCGAACAGGAAGCTGCTGCACAGCAGGTACTGGATGCTGCCAAGGCAGAAAATGCACGTCTGCAGCAGGAACTGACTGACTGCCAGAATGCACCGAAACAGGTAGAAACCATCGTTCAGGAAACTTCTACTAAGAGCATGGAGTCAGTAATTACATTCCGTCAGGGTAAAATTACCATTGGTGCCGACCAGAAACCGAATGTAGAGCGTATTGCTACTTATATGAAGAATCATCCGGGCAGCACAGTGAAGATTTTGGGTTATGCTTCACCGGAAGGTAGTGTAGAGGTTAACGAACGTATTGCCAGACAGCGTGCTGAGGCTGTAAAGAATATGCTTGTCAATACTTATAAGATTAGCGCAAGCCGTATTACTGCCGAAGGCCAAGGTGTAGGTAGCATGTTCAGCGAACCAGACTGGAACCGTGTAAGTATTGCTACACTGGAAGAAGTGAATAATAAGTAATGATTGCTTCGGGCAATTTGATATAATTCTGTTTTATAAAACAATCTTGATAAACTTGGGTAGGATGTACTCTTTTCATGGGGTACATCCTTTTTTTATTTGATAGGGTTTATTTTTTCAGCATGTAGGCTACGGATAGACCGAAGGTGCGGTTTCGGGGTGTGCCATAGATGCTGTGCACGTTGCTCAGTCCGAGCTCGTACGAGGCTTTCAGGCGCACATGCTGGTATTGCAGGTTCAGGGCAAAAGCCAGTCCGGCATCGGTACGGTTGAACGGCCGGTAGCTGTAGGAGCTGCTGCTATAAGCTTTAAAGATATCTGTAGCGCTGGTGTACGGCTGCCCGTAAAAATCTGTTCCGGAGATAAATCCGCTACCCCGTATGCCCGTATTGATGTATCCGCCTGCCTGAGGGAGGATGGAGAGCGATTTCCCCAGATTAATCTGATAGCCTGCGAGCAAGGGAATCTGAAGGTAATCCATCTGATTGGCTTCTATCCGGCTGATGGTGGCATGGATGTTCTGCATGTCATCAAGCACTCCTCCTTTTCTTTCGTAGGCCAGTCCGCTTTCCAGTTCAATGGAGCATGGAAAACTGTATTGGACGAGTGCGCCGACTTTAAAGCCGTTTTTTTGCTGAATTGTGGAGGTCTGTGTGAAAGTTATTCCGGGTGTAACCGGTTTCAACTCCGAAATTCCATTGTTGGGAATAGCCTTGCAGGAAGATGAACGCTGAAAGTCTAATGAAAAGGATTCGTTTTCTTACATTCATAATTGAATTTTTTTTAGTTGTATTGTCTTTTGAATATCTGTAAAAGTGGCATAAAAGTATAGGAAAAATAGAATGGAGCCCCTGCTTTATAAAAATATTTTTTTCTTTAACCGTGTATTTAAAAATGTTAGGAATTTTAATGAATGCAGCATTGGATAAGGGATGCATGAGAACAAGTCCGGCAGGAAAAGGGATGATTTTTATAAAAATAGGTATTCGGGGAATATGTTTTTAGCATAATTCGCGAATACATATAAATGTTTTCTGTATCTTTGCTATAATCAACCTGAGTAATCTAAAATTAAATTGCTATTTTTATGAATATAAAGTTACGACTAATCGTGATGAATTTCCTGCAGTTTGCAGTATGGGGTGCTTATCTGACTTCTATGGGAACCTATTTGGCGCGCATCGGACTGGGAGGAAAAATAGGCCTGTTTTATGCCATGCAGGGAATCGTATCACTGTTTATGCCGGCTATTTTGGGAATTATAGCCGACCGCTGGGTACCGGCACAGCGTCTTTTGGGATTAAGCCATCTGGTAGCCGCCCTGTTTATGGCAGCAACCGGTTATTATGGAATGACGGCCGGCGATGACATCGCATTTGGTCCTTTGTTTACTTTATATTCATTCAGTGTAGCTTTTTATATGCCCACACTGGGACTTTCCAATTCGGTTGCCTTTACGGCTTTGGACAAGGCCGGTCTGGATGCCATCCGTAACTTCCCGCCTATCCGTATTTTCGGTACCATCGGGTTTATATGTTCCATGTGGCTGGTAGATTTGCTGGGTTTCCAGCATAACTACATGCAGTTTCTTGCATGTGCGGCTTGGGGTATTCTTTTAGCTGTGTATGCCAATACGTTGCCGGGCTGTCCGGTCAATCATGCATCTTCGGGCGAGCGTAAATCGTTTGTCGATGCCTTTGGCCTGCGTGCTTTCCTGCTGTTCAAACAGCGCAAAATGGCGGTATTCTTTATCTTTTCCATGCTGCTGGGAGTTTCTTTGCAGATAACCAATGGATTTGCCAATCCGTTTATCACCAGTTTCGGCAGTATTCCGGAGTATGCAGATACGTTTGGAGTGCAGCATGCCAATCTGTTGATTTCGCTTTCGCAGATTAGTGAAACTTGTTGTATCTTGCTGATTCCTTTCTTCTTGAGCCGGTTTGGTATTAAGAAAGTGATGCTTATTGCCATGGTGGCTTGGGTGTTCCGTTTCGGCTTGTTCGGTCTGGGTAATCCGGGAGACGGTGTATGGATGTTTATTCTGTCTATGCTGGTGTATGGAGTGGCATTCGATTTCTTTAATGTATCCGGTTCGCTGTTTGTAGATAAGGAGACTGATATTTCCATCCGTTCCAGTGCGCAGGGACTGTTCATCATTATGACCAACGGTATCGGGGCTACAGTGGGAACATTGGGAGCACAGGTTGTGGTTAATATGTTTGTGGACTTTTCGAGCTCGGAGCCTCAGGTTGAAGGATGGGCACATGCTTGGGATGTGTTTGCTGTTTATGCAGCAGTAGTGGCTGTGCTGTTTGCTTTTATTTTTAAATATAAGCACGTTAGAAACTGAATGTTGATTTTTCCAAAAAGGATTTATAATGAAAGAGGTAGAGATTGTTTTGTCTGAAATATCAATGGTGCTTTCTCCATCCAGTTCGTATGCTATTTTGCTGAAGGAGCAACAGGGAAAACGTCAGTTGGCTGTTATTATGGATTCGCATGCTGCGGGATTACTGAAGGCTGCCAGTATGAAGGCACCTGCACCGCGGCCTTTTACCCATAATCTGATGACGGCGATGATTCAGGAGGGAGGCTTGTCGGTAGACAGGGCTTTGATATACGAAATAAAATCGGGTATTTTTTATACGCGTTTGTCAATGTATCGGCAGAACGGTTCTGTTTTCGAGCTGGACGTACGTATTTCGGATGCACTGATTTTGGCTCATTTGCTGGACTTCCCGATATTTGTGTTCGAGGAAGTGTTGGAGCGCGAAAAGTTGCGCTATATATCCAGTGACGGTTCATCGTATACGGTTTCTGTCAATGCTGTGGATTTGCCTTCTTTACGGAAATCACTCGAACAGGCGGTGAAGCAGGAAGACTATGAGCGTGCGGCACAGTTGCGCGATGAGATTTTGAAAAGAGAAAACGAAATGAGCCGGACGGATGCGGACGGTGAAAATGAATAAAAAACGGGAAAAAGTATTATGCATGTATTTTATACACCGGATATTGCAGTGACCTGCGAGATGCCGGAAGAAGAAGCGGCACACTGTCTGCGTGTACTCCGTCTGGGAGTGGGCGACGAGGTGATGCTCACGGATGGAAAAGGTTGTTTTTATAAAGCGGTAATCAGTGCGGCCAGCGGAAAGCGCTGTCAGGTGAAGGTGACCGAAACGATAGAGCAGGAGCCTTTATGGAACGGACATTTGCATCTGGCCATGGCACCTACTAAAAATATGGACCGTATTGAGTGGCTGGCCGAGAAGGCTACGGAGATTGGTTTCGACGAACTGAGTTTCCTGAACTGCCGCTACTCGGAGCGTAAGGTTATCAAGACGGAACGTGTGGAAAAAATCGTAGTGTCGGCAGTGAAGCAGTCACTCAAGGCCAGAAAGCCGGTAGTGAACGAAATGATGGATTTTGCCCGTTTTGTAAAACAGGATTTCGCCGGACAGAAGTTTATTGCTCATTGTAACGAAGGCGAGAAACCGTTGCTGAAGGAAATTCTTGTTCCGGGCGAAGATGCGCTGGTGCTGATTGGGCCGGAAGGTGATTTCAGTCCTGAAGAAGTAAAGCTGGCAGAATCGCTGGGATTCCGTTCCATCAGTCTGGGAAAATCGCGTTTGCGTACAGAAACGGCAGCGCTTGTTTCTGTTCATATCATGAATCTGTTTAATCAACGATAGTTCTTTTATGTATAGACTCGCGATGAAAAATATCAAGATACTTTTAGTTTCACTGGTCGTAATCTTTTTGGGAACGGCTTGTTCCGAAAAGGTGGCACACCAGTATGCTCTGCCTAAAAATGCGTCATTGGTTATGGCCGTAGATTTGAAGGCGATAGCCGATAAGAGTGGCTTGTCGGAAGGCGAGGGAACAGCCCTTGTAAAGAAGTTGCGCGATGCGCTGATGCAGGGGATGGACAAAGAAGGTGTACAGTTGCTCGAAGAGGTATTAGCAGACCCGAGTGCCAGCGGTTTGTCTTTCACAGACCCTGTTTATGTTTTTGTAGGCCGTCAGTCGGCCAATGTGGGAGCCGTAGTGCGTGTAAAGAAGCAGAAAGATGTGGAACGTACGATGTCGGTACTGCACAAGCAGGGAGTATGTGGTGAAATATACGAGGCTGAGGCGTTTAAATGGACAGTGGTCGGAAAAGCGTTGCTTGCTTTTTCAGACGGTGCCTTTCTGGCTTTATATAGCGACAAGGCAAGCCAGCCTGAAGATTTGAATTATATGGCAGCCGTCTTGCTGGGACAGGATGAGGCCGGAAGCTATGCCGGTACAGATGATTTCAAGACCATGATGACAGAGAAGGCCGATATTGCTATCTCGGGAAATATGGGTATTGTACCTCACGAAATCGTATCCATGTTTTCGATGGGATTGCCTGCTACTTTGAATCTGGAAGACATGAAGATGCAGGCTCAAGTGAACTTCGAGAATGGAAAGCTGGTTATGAATGTCCGGAATACGACAGAGAATAAGGAGATTCTGGCTTTTATGAAGAAACAGCAGCTGGCTTTTCAGCCGCTCAAGGGAACTTATCTGGATTATTTTGCACCGGCTGTAGCTTGCTGGATGAGCGGAAATATGAAGGGTGAGAAAGCATACGAGTTGTTGTGCGAGAATCCGACTATCCGTCAGACGCTGGAGAGCCCGCTTTTCCCCGTCGATTTGTACCGTATCTTCCAGGCGATAGATGGTGAAATCTGTCTGGCACTGGATGCAAACAATGCCGGTTTTATCATGTATGCTGACGTGAAGAACAGCTCTTTCCTGCAGACCTTTGAGGATTTAAAGCCTTTGCTGGCACTTACGGGTGGCGAAATGCAGCTGGTTACTGTTGGGCCGGACGCTTATGAGTTTCGTGGAGCATACGGCATGATGCGTTATGCGGGAATGAACCGCCTATGGCTGGGAGTCAAGAACAACCGTTTCTATTTGACAAACAAACAGGAGGCTATCGATGCCCGTCCGTTGGGACAGAATTTGCATAGTTTGCCGTGGGCCGAATCGGTGAAGGGCAAACAGTTCTTTATGTATATGTCTTTCCCGTCTTTGGCTAGCCTCTTGTATGGTATTCCTACAGCAGAGGTACGTACGGTGGCTACAGTCTTCAATGCGCTGGATAAGCTGACGGTTATGTCGTCTGACTGGCAACATACCGAAGTAGTGCTCACTTCTAAGGAAACCAAGAAAAATTTGCTCAGACAGATGCTGGAGGGTATACAGAAATTCTAATAACGGATTGATAATATGAATAGCATTCATTTGCAGCAGACATTGCCTGCCGTTTTTGCAGACAGAAATCAGATAGATTCACAGGTGTGGCATCAGGATTTGACGCTTGATAAAGGCGTTTACTATCGGATTGAGGCTGCATCTGGAACTGGCAAGTCTTCTTTGTGCAGTTATATATATGGTTATCGGAACGATTATCAGGGCATTATTTGCTTTGATGGAGTGAATATCCGCAATCATTCCATGGCCGACTGGATTGAAATCCGCAGAAGGCACATCAGTATGCTTTTTCAGGAGCTGAGGCTCTTTTCGGAACTTACAGCTTCCGAAAATGTTCTGGTGAAGAACAAACTGACGGGTTACAAGGACAAGGCTGCAATAAAGCGCTGGTTCGAAGCATTGGGCATTGCCGACAAGTGGAATGTTCCGGTAGGGAAAATGTCGTTTGGCCAGCAGCAGCGTGTTGCTTTTATCCGTGCGTTGTGCCAGCCGTTCGACTTTCTGTTTTTGGATGAGCCGATAAGCCATTTGGATGAGGCGAACGGTGAGATTATGGCGCAAATATTATTGGAAGAGGTGCGTAAAAACGGAGCCGGAGTCGTACTGACATCCATAGGGCGGCATCTGAATATGGAATATCATAAGGTATTAAAGTTATGAAATTGATTTGGAATTTATTGAAGCAGCATATCAGCTATGCCCAGCTTGTCGGTTTTTTCTTTGCCAATCTGTTTGGTATGACCATCGTGTTGCTGGGGGTACAGTTTTACAGGGACATAGCACCGGTGTTCAGCAGTGAAGATTCCTTTATGCAGGAAGACTACATTGTCGTTACCCGAAAGGTAAGCACTTTGGGAAGTCTGGTAGGCGGTGCACAAGGTTTTTCGGATGTTGATGTAGATGATTTGCGTAAACAGCCTTTTACGAAGGAAGTAGGAGCTTTTCAGGCTTCGCGCTTCAAAGTGGTGGCAGGCATGGGCTTTCAGGGCATGAACATGTCGACGGCTATGTTTTTCGAATCTGTTCCCGATGCTTTTGTGGATGTTGTTTCGGATAAGTGGACATTCACTCCCGGAACGGCTACCGTACCTATTATCTTGCCGCGCAATTACTTGAATCTCTATAACTATGGCTTTGCACGTAGTAGGAATTTGCCTCAATTGTCGGAAGGTGTATTGGGTATGATACGGTTGGATATTCGTATTGCAGGAAACGGAAGTCAAGATGTCTTGAAAGGACAGATCGTAGGTTTCTCCGACCGCTTGAATACGATACTTGTCCCCGAAGCATTCATGCAATGGGCCAATGAAAAATATGGTGAGCGTAAAGCAGCCAATCCTTCACGCCTTATTCTGGAAGTTCATAATCCGGCAGATGAACGGATAGCTCAATATTTTCAGAAAAAAGGTTATGAAACAGAAGATAATAAACTGGATACTGGAAAAACAACCTGGTTCTTGAAGCTGATTATGGGAATCGTACTGTTGGTTGGCTTGTTTATCAGTCTGCTTTCATTCTATATTCTGATACTGAGCGTGTACTTGCTGTTGCAGAAAAATACGGAAAAACTGGAAAATCTGTTGCTGATTGGTTATAGTCCGTCTCAGGTTGCTATGCCTTATCAGTTGCTCAGTATTGCGCTGAATGCTTTAGTGCTGCTGTTGTCTGTGGTACTGGTTTGGGTTTGCAGATGCAGTTACTTGCAGGTATTGGAGAGCTTGCTTCCTTCAGGATTGGAAGGAGGACTCTGGTCTGCAGTTTTGGTAGGCCTGATAATCTTTATTGGGGTATCTGCCTTTAACTGGCTGGCAATAAGAAAGAAGGTGATAGCAATATGGTATAATAACAATAAATAGGATATGGTTACACAAGTTGAATTTGCCTTGCGTGCTCGCAGCCGTGGCTGTCATTTGATTACGGATGAAGTCTGTAGTCATCTGGGAGCATTACCCCGTTTCGGATTGTTGCATTTGTTCATCAAGCATACCAGTGCGGCATTGAGTATCAATGAAAATGCAGATCCGGATGTACGTAGTGATTTGGATAAGATTATGGATAACCTGATACCGGAGCGTCAGTCTTGGTATGACCATGTAAACGAAGGTTGGGATGATATGCCTGCCCATGGAAAAAGCTCTGTAATAGGAGTGGGGATAACCATCCCTATCACTGATGGACGGTTGAATCTGGGTACGTGGCAGGGAATTTATCTGTGTGAGTTCCGTAATTATGGAGGGCCACGCAAGGTGGTTGCTACTGTAATGGGAGAATAATCTGTCCGACAGACAGATTACTCCTCATACAGAATGGTCATTAATATAGTTTTGTAACTCCTGTTTGTAGCTTTCAGATACCGGAATGTATTCTTTCCCGAAAACTATGCGTGCTTTATCGATAACCTTGATTTTCTGTTTTTGTACAATGTAGGAACGGTGAACCCGGATGAACCGGTCGGTTGGCAGCTTTTCTTCAAGTGCTTTCAGGCTGGTGAGCGAAAGTATCGGACGGCTTTCTCCTTCCAGATGTATTTTTACATAATCTTTCAATCCTTCTATATATAAAATATCTTTCAGGGAAATTTGAATCAGCTTATAGTCACTTTTTACATAGATAAAGTCGGACTTGTCTGTTGGTTCATTGTCTGTTCCTCGTTTTCTGTCGAACCACTGGACAGCCTTGTTGACTGATTGTAAAAAATCGGTGTAACTGATAGGCTTTAGCAAATAGTCCAACGCATTAACCTTATATCCGTCCAGTGCATACTGACCGAAAGCCGTAGTAAACACGATGCGCGTATCTTCGGGCACCATGTGCGAAAATTCAAGTCCGTTAAGTTCCGGCATCTGTATATCCAGAAAAAGCAAATCTACCAGATTGTCCGGAAGCATCTTCATGGCTTCGATGGCACTGGAGTAGGCACCATTCAGCTCTAAAACTGGTGTTTTTTTGACGTAGCTCTTCAATAACTCCAATGCAAGAGGTTCATCATCTACTATGGCACATTTCAGAATCATGGTTTAATCCGTTTGAATGGTTAGATACGATATATAAGTTTTTAAATCATCGGAAACACCTTTGTTCCACTGATATTTTCCGCTATACAGTAAGTTTAGTCGTTTCTGTACTTGTTCGAGTCCTATGCCCGAACCGCTTTTGTCATTGTCGTTTTTAGGGAAATTGCTGTTTTCTATCTTACAGATAATCCGTTCTTTCTCTTCGGCAATCTGTATATGGATGAAACTTTTTTCTGTTGGCGAAATACCATGTTTGAAAGCATTTTCAATTAATGAAATAAAAATCAGCGGTACCACTTTCGTCTGGCTGTTGTTACTGATGTTGAATTCCGTACAGACTTCTACATTACCGGGAATTCGTATTTTCATCAATTTTATATAGTTTTCGATGAAGTCGATTTCTTTCTGTAGTGGAACAAAATTTTGCTGATTATCGTAGAGCAGATAGCGCAGCAAGCGACTCAACTCCTGAATGGCCTGTTGTGCTTTTTCCGTATCAAAGGCAGTCAGGGCATAAATATTATTCAGCGTGTTGAGTAGAAAGTGCGGGTTTAGCTGGTTTCTGAGGTTACTCAATTCGGCTTCTGTACGTTCCCTTTCGGCCTCACGTCTTGCCGTCTCAGCTTCTTTCAGACTGGAACTCATCCGAATAGCAGCACTCAATACAGCTGTAAAGATAAGGTTACTCATATCCCGTAGGAAGAAAATCCATTCAGGTGGAGTAGGGCGGAGTGGTGGAGGGGGTGGAAAAAACAAGTTACTCCAGATTCTTTGTCCGGCAGTTATGATTAAAATAATAATCAGATTCGTAAAGATAAATTGTCCCGTTTTACTTTTGCACAAATACCGTGGCACCAGAACAAAATAATTGATGTAGAAAACGAAAAACATCGTAACCGGCATAACCAGATGCTTGAAGTATTGGTTCCACTCAATCGCATTATTCAGTTTCTGGATAAAGGATAAGGGGAATGCAAAAACAATCCCCCATCCTATAATGTGTATAACTAATTCCAGTATGTTATTCTTTGAAAATTTCATAGTATTGCAAATATAGTTATTTCGGACCAATAAGTCCTCAATGTGTCATGCATTTATTCATAACGTATTGCCTCTATCGGGTCCAGATCGGCAGCTTTCTTGGCAGGATACCATCCGAAAAAGACTCCGGTAACAGTACATACGGCAAACGAAAGCAATACACTCCAAGGCTGGATAAATACAGGCCAGTGAGCTACGTTCTTTACAATCAGACTGGATACACATCCGATGATGACTCCTATCAGTCCGCCGGTGATACTGATTAAGATAGCCTCTATCAGGAACTGACTCAGAATATCCACTCCTCTGGCTCCTACAGACATACGCAAGCCTATTTCGCGTGTTCTTTCCGTAACCGAGACATACATGATATTCATGATACCGATACCGCCTACTATCAGAGAAATTCCGGCAATGCAGGCTAGTAGGGTAGTCATCAGGTCGGTTGTTGTGTTCATCATCGAGCTGAGTTCCTGTTGTGTGCGTATCGTAAAGTCGTCGCTGTCGGTCTTTTTCAGCTTATGTTCTCTGCGCAGAATTGTGCTGATTTCGTCTACTGCCATATCCGTCATGTCTTCTGTAATGGCCGAAGCAAAAATTCCGCTCAAGTAAGTCTGGGCCAGCAGACGCTTCATTACGGTAGTATACGGTGCCAGTACGACATCATCCTGGTCCATACCCATGGAGTTATATCCTTTCGACTTCAGTACACCAACTACCCGCAACGGGATTTTGTTGCAGCGGATGACCTTTCCAATCGGGTCCGAACCATCTGGAAACAAGTTGTCCACAATTGTTTTTCCAATGACACACACTTTGGCTGCTGTCTGAATATCGGCCTCGGTAAACATTTCTCCATTTTCTACAGAGAGCTGCCGGATAGTAAGATAATCTATGCTGACTCCACTTACTGAAGACGGATAGTTGTTTGCGCCGGCAATAAGCTGACCGGAAGCCGAAACGTTAGGACTTATACCGCTGAGGTACGAGCATTCATCCCGCAGCTTGTCGTAATTTTCCAATTTCAGTGTCTGCATTGACGACGGGTCCTGGCGTACGCCACCCCTCATTTCTGCTCCTGGGTGAATCATAATCATGTTCGAGCCCATTTCGGAAATCTGTTGCTGGATACTCCGTTTCGAACCCTGACCGATAGCAAGCATTGTGATAACGGATGCCACACCGATAATGATTCCCAGCATGGTGAGAAACGCCCTCATTTTGTTGTTCGAAAGCGCTCTTAAAGCTATTTTGAATAAGTTTGTTCCATTCATGATTGCTGATGTTTAGTCTTCATCGTTCACTGGCAAGGCAGCAAGTGCCTCGGCGGCCGATAAAATATTGTTGTTGGTAGTATCTTCAATCACGTGCCCGTCACGCAGACGAATATTACGGCTGCTGTATTGCGACAGTTCCGGATTATGTGTAACAAAGATGATAGTCCTGCCTTCGGCATGCAGTTTCTGGAACAGTACCAGAATCTCAAATGAAGTCCGGGTATCCAAGTTTCCTGTAGCTTCGTCTGCCAGAATTACAGCCGGATTGTTGACCAGAGCACGGGCTATGGCTACACGTTGCATCTGTCCGCCGGACATCTGATTGGATTTATGTTCCAGCCGGTCGCCCAAACCTACGGCAATGAGCGCATCGACAGCCCTTTTTCTCCGTTCGGCAGCACTGACCGAAGCGTTATACATTAGCGGCAATTCCACATTCTCTACCGCAGTAGTCTTTGGCAGCAGGTTGTAATTCTGGAATACAAAGCCGATTTTGCGGTTGCGCAATATAGCACGCTGTGCTTTACTCATAGTCCTTACAGAAACTCCGTCCAGTAAGTACTCGCCGCTGGTAGGTGTATCCAGACATCCCAGCGTATTCAGCAAGGTCGATTTTCCGGAACCCGATGTACCCATGATGGTTACAAATTCGCCTTCATAGATGTTGAAAGTAATGCCGCGTAAGGCATGCACCGTTTCGCCTCCCACCTGAAAGTTCCGTTTGATATTCTGAAGTTCAATTACGGTTTTGCTCATATTGTTATTGGAATATATAAGGTAAAATATTATAAAGGGTGGAGAGTCAAGAACTCTTTCTCACTCTCCACTCCGCCAAGATATAAAGGGGACATCTTGACTTTAAGTTTGCATGCCTCGATATCACATCGAAGTATACACATTACAACAACACTATAATAAAATACAAAGAAACTTTGTTATCACTTTATAATTACGTTTACTTGTTCTTTTTCTTGTTGCTTCCCGGAGGGCCAGGCATAAACGGACTGCGTTCACTGTCACCGGCAGGTTCTTCCGCCATCTCCGGTTGTTCGATAGCCGTTTCTGTAATTACAGTTGTACCTTCGGTCAGTCCTCCTGTCACTTCTGTATTGATACCATCTGTGATACCTGTCTTAACGGGATGAGCAATAAATTCATTACCTTCCAGTGTCCATACTTTATGATTACCCTTGCAGTCGGTGATTTTACGTCCGCCGGCAAATTCCTTTTCAGGAGTGAACCGCAGTGCCTTGTTCGGTACTACCAGAATATTCTCTTTATTGAGTGTGTAGATAGTGACATTCGCAGTGAGACGCGGTTTCAGTTTCAGCTCCGGATTGTCGGCACTAATGACCACTTCGTAGGTTACCACCGTTTCGCTGGAAGTGGTGCTGGAAGAGCTGCTGCTTGAAGAATTGGTACTACCCAGGCGTACCTGTGTTACCTTTCCTTCGAAAACATCTTCCGGATAAGCATCTACAGTGAAGCTCACACGCTGTCCTTCCTCTACACCACCTATATCAGCTTCGTCAACATCAGCCACAACTTGCATTTTAGTCAGGTCGGCTGCGATATTGAACAAGGTAGGAGTTTCGAAGCCGGATGCAACCGTTTGTCCCTCTTCCACATCACGGCTGGTCACGATACCGTCGATAGGCGAAGTAATGGTAGCATACGAAAGGTTTCTTTCGGCTTTCGAGAGCGCTGCCTTGTTTTGTTCGTATGTACTTTTGGCCCGCTGGTAGTTATATTGCGATTCTTCGTAGTCCGTATCACTAATCAGACTTTTTTCGTGCAGCTTCTGATTTCTTTCATAAAGCTTTTTCTGATATTCATATTCGGCCTTGCTGCCGTTGTATGCAGCCTGTGCCGACTGTAACTCACTTTGCAGTGTAACCTTATCCATCTCGGCTATCAACTGTCCCTTTTTTACCACCGAGTTGTAGTCCACATAAATCTTATCGATGATACCAGAAACCTGTGTACCCACTTCCACTTCAGTCACCGGTTCGATGGTACCGGTAGCCGTAATAGAGTTGCTTAGATTCCCTTTACCGACTGTTGCTGTAACGAAACTGATTTTTTGCTCTTTTTTAGAGCCTGTCACCAGCCATACGCAGCCAGCTGCTATAACTACAGCTGCTCCTGCTAGGATATATTTACTTTTCATTATATATAGAAGTGTTTAGTGTTATAATTTAATTTCGTATCCTGCATAGAAATTCAGTAGGGTACGGTTCAGAATAGCCATATATTTGGCCTGAATCATTTGCTGGCGGGCATTGGCCAGATTGTTCTTTTCAGTCAGCAGTTCCACGGTATTTTTCATACCCAGACTGAACTGCTCATTCACCATCTCGAAGCTGGTTTCATAGCTGGTGGTATTGGTTTGGGCAGCTTCATACTGCTGTTGTGCGTTATACGCATCCAGCCACAGTGATTCAATGTTTTTATAAAGTTCCTTTTGCTTGTTCGTGAAATCCAGCTGGCTGCTGTTGTATTGCAGTCTTGCTTTTTCTACCGCGCTTTTAGTCTGGCGGTTGTTGAAAATAGGCAAACTCAGGTTAACCCCAATAACATTGTTCCATCCATATTTCATCTGGCTGGCCCATCCCTGAGTACTTGCGTTATTGGTCATACTGCCTGTAGAAGCCGACAGACTGATAGTAGGATACCATCCCGCTTTGGCAACCGAGATTCCCAAACGGTTATAATCAATGTTCAACTTGCTGCTTTGAATCTCGGGACGCGTAGCCAATGCAGTTTCATACACATCATTTTGTTTAGGCAGTGGCTGCAACACCTGCGATTCGTCCAGTTCCGGTAAAATAAGCTCAATTTGCTGCTCACCGTCTATTTCCAGCAATTGCTTGAGCTGCAGCTTATAATCCTTCAGCTGACTTTCCGCGGTGACTACCAGATACTGGTCATTGCTTACCTGTGCTTCCAGCTGGGCCAAATCAGCTTTAGAGATACTTCCTTCGGCAAGCAGTTCTTTTGCCCTGTCGCGGTTGGCCTTGCTTACCTCCAGCGTACTTTGATTTATTTTTACCGATTCATCAGCGTACAGAATTTGGATAAAAATCTGTGTAATCTGCTCTTTCAGCAGGTTTTCGTATTCAGTAACATTGAGCGAAGCAATCTGCTCATTCAGTTTGCTTTGCTTCAAACTGTTCAGCCGTTTGTTTCCATTCCATACGGTCCATTGCGCATTCAGTCCGTAGCTGCCGTTGTAAGTCGTCTTACGTTCACTGCTGATAATTTCTGTTCCGCTCACCGTATTACTTTGCTCCTGATAAGGGCGGTTAGTAAGATTATGCCCCGTAGAAAACGACAAGGAAGGAAACAGATTTGCTTTTGCCGTCTTTACGTCGATGGAACTTTCCTGCAACGAAATCCGGTTTTGCTGCAACTGGATATTCTTTTCCAAAGCATAATCGATGCAGTCATTCAGCGACCATTTTTCAGGCGCATCCTGTCCCCATGCTGCCATACCAGTCATGCCAGTCATCATCGTGTAAAATAATATTCCTCGTTTCATTTTCAATGACTATTTTTAATTTGATGTAGCAAAGGTAATCTGCCTATTTTTCTATATCAAATTAACTAGATTAGTACACGGATTATACCGACTAATGCTTGTTTTTTACCGATAAAATGCTTTTCTTTGTAATAGTTATAAATTTAAATTGCTTTTATCCTATGGCAAAACTCCTTAAAAAGATAGTTTTATTTTATTATGATGGTTTTCGCAGTATGACATTGGGACGTACCTTGTGGACCATCATTCTAATAAAACTTTTTGTTATGTTTTTCATTTTGAAGCTCTTTTTCTTTCCTTCTTTTCTAAAAGGGAGTGATGAGCAAAAGCAAAATCAGGTAGGAACCGAACTGGTAGAAAGAATACAAAATCAGATAAACTAATAACTTAAATCATTACTTAAATTATGTTGGCTTATATTGACACATCATTGATCGACTGGTCCAGAGCGCAGTTTGCGCTTACAGCTATGTATCACTGGCTGTTTGTACCACTTACCTTAGGGCTTGCCGTTGTAATGGCCTTGATGGAAACATTTTATGTGTTTTCGGGCAATGAATTTTGGAAACGTACGGCAAAGTTCTGGCAGAAACTGTTTGGAATCAATTTTGCGATAGGCGTTGCGACCGGTATTATTCTGGAGTTCCAGTTTGGAACCAACTGGAGTAACTATTCCTGGTTTGTAGGAGATATTTTTGGAGCTCCGCTTGCCATAGAAGGAATTCTGGCTTTTTTCATGGAAGCCACATTCATTGCCGTGATGTTTTTTGGCTGGAATAAAGTAAGCAAGAACTTCCATCTGGCCTCCACTTGGCTGACAGGATTGGGAGCTACCATCTCTGCCTGGTGGATTCTGGTTGCCAACTCTTGGATGCAGCATCCCGTAGGTATGGCTTTCAATCCCGATACGGTTCGTAACGAAATGGTCAGTTTCTGGGCTGTAGCTTTTTCTCCTGTTGCTATTGTCAAATTTTTCCATACCGTACTGAGCGGATGGATTGTAGGTGCTGTTTTTGTGGTAGGCGTTAGTGCCTGGTACCTTATCCGCAACCGTGAGAAAGAATTTGCTATGGCCAGTATGAAGTTGGGGGCCATTTTCGGACTCATTGCTTCATTGATAGTAGCCTGGTCGGGCGATATATCCGGTGTACAGGTAGCCCGTAATCAGCCTATGAAACTGGCAGCAATGGAAAATCTGCAAGACGGAGGCCACGGTGCCGAGTTTACCATTGCCGGTGACATCAAGATACCAAAGATGCTTTCACTGCTTGCTACCCACAACCCGAACGGATATGTGCCTGGCATTAATAACTTGCTAGCAGGCGGGTATATGCAACCCGACAGTACGATTGCCCTGTCGGCAGCCGAAAAAATAGAGCGTGGCAAACAGGCCATCACAGCACTGGGTGCTTATCGTGATGCCAAAGCGGCAGGAGATGAAAAGAAAATGCAGGCTGCCCGCAAGACACTGGACGAGAATATTGCTTACTTTGGTTACGGCTATATCAAAGACCCTGCCGATCTGGTTCCACCTATTGGACTGACTTTCTGGTCATTCCGCATAATGGTTGGTTTGGGAATGTACTTCATTGCTTTCTTTGGATTTATCTGCTTCTTGAGCTGGAAACGCAAGTTGGGTGCACATCGCTGGTTGTATTATGTAGCTTTGTGGACCATTCCGTTGGGTGTCATAGCGGGTCAGGCAGGATGGATTGTAGCTGAAGTAGGTCGTCAGCCATGGGCTATTCAGGGGTTACTTCCGGTAAATGCAGCCATTTCAAAGATTGAAACAGGCTCAGTTCAGCTCACTTTCTGGCTGTTTCTGCTTCTGTTTACCATCATGCTTATTGCCGAAGTCCGGATTATGATACGTGAGATACAGAAAGGTCCGGAACCTCACCATACAGATTTATAAACCTTTAAAATGCGATTCATTATGGATTCTACATATATATTCTTACAGCAGTACTGGTGGTTTCTGGTATCATTATTGGGTGCTTTGTTGGTCTTCTTGCTCTTTGTGCAAGGAGGAAACTCATTGCTTTTCACACTGGCACGCACCGAAGAAGAACGGGTCATGCTGGTCAATTCCACAGGTCGTAAATGGGAGTTCACCTTTACTACGTTGGTAACGTTTGGTGGTGCATTCTTTGCATCCTTCCCGCTGTTCTACAGCACCAGTTTCGGCGGTGCTTACTGGCTGTGGATGATAATTCTGTTCAGTTTTGTACTTCAAGCCGTATCCTACGAGTTTCAGTCCAAACTGGGAAACCTGTTGGGCAAGAACACCTATCGTGGCTTTTTGGTCTTTAATGGGGTAGTAGGTCCTGTATTGCTAGGTGCAGCGGTAGCTACATTCTTTAATGGCTCCAACTTTCTGGTCGACAAAGGTAATATCGCAGGCGATGGAGCGATGCCGGTCATCAGTCAGTGGGCCAATGCTTCTCATGGCTTGGATGCTTTTCTGGACCCATGGAACATTATCTTGGGGCTGGCCGTGTTCTTTCTGGCCCGTTTGTTGGGCGTGCTGTACTTCCTCAACAATATCAACCATCTGGAACTGGAGCAGCGGAGCCGCCGTCAGCTCATTTCGGATGCCGTGCCTTTCCTCATCTTCTTTTTGGCCTTTGTAATTCGTATCTTGCTGAAAGACGGATTTGCCGTCGATGCACAAACGGGTCAGATAGTGATGGAACCTTATAAATACTTCACAAACTTTGTGCAGATGCCCATACTCCTGGTACTGTTCCTGTTGGGTGTTGTCGGAGTATTGTATGGAGTAGGCCGTAGTGCCTTTACCACGACATTCCGTCGCGGCATTTGGTTTGCAGGCATCGGTACGGTCTTGGCAGTGCTGGCACTATTGCTGAACGTAGGTTATAACAACACAGCCTATTATCCCTCTACAGCCGACCTGCAGAGTTCGTTAACCCTGGCTAACAGTTGCTCCAGTCTGTTTACACTCAAAACCATGGCCTACGTATCTCTACTGGTACCGTTCGTGCTGGCCTACATCGTATATGCATGGCGAGCCATCGACATACGTTCCATAACCCGTCAGGAACTCGATAAGGACGAACATCAATATTAATCAATACCTGTTAACCGTTCGGAGAAAAAGAAAAAAAACTTTTATCCGGACGGTTTTTTGTATATATCCCGATAATCTGGCAAGTCAATATAGACACATATTTCCGGTAAATCTCTAAATTTGTGTAGAAACTAGCTAATACTGCAATAAAATGAAAAAGCAACTGTTTTTAACCTTAGCCGTAGCAGGAATCACTGCCACGGCCATTGCGGAAGAAGCACGTCTTCTTCGCTTTCCGGCCACCAACAGCAAGGACGTAGTTTTTGCCTACGGCGGCGATTTGTATAAAGTATCTTTGGAAGGAGGACAGGCACGGCGCCTCACCTCCCACATCGGTTACGAGATGTTTCCCCGTTTCTCACCCGACGGGCAGTCTGTTGCCTTTACTGCCCAGTACGACGGCAATACCGAAGTCTATCTGATGCCTGCCGAGGGAGGACAGCCCGTGCGTCTGACCTACACGGCCACCAACAGTCGTGATGACCTTGGCGACCGCATGGGTCCCAACAATGTGACAATGGCATGGACCCCCGACGGCAAACAGATATTGTATCGCAACCGCATCAGTGACGGCTTCGACGGACGCTTGTGGGCTGTATCCAAAGATGGCGGAATGCCCGAGGTACTGCCTTTGCCCGAAGGCGGATTCTGCTGTTATTCTCCGGATGGAAAGAAACTGGCCTACAACCGTGTCTTTCGCGAGTTCCGTACCTGGAAATACTATCGGGGAGGTATGGCCGATGATATCTGGATATACGATGCCGCACAAAAGAAAGTAGAGAATATCACGAATAATGTGGCACAAGACATTATCCCGATGTGGATAGGCGAGGAAATCTTCTTCATTTCAGACCGTGACAAGACGATGAACATCTTTGTGTACAACACCCGTACCCGCCAGACAGAGAAAGTAACCCACTATACCGATTACGATGTAAAATTCCCCAGCACCGACGGTAAGACCATCGTATACGAACAAGGCGGCTATCTGTTCCGCCTCGACCCTAAAACACGTCAGTCGCAAAAAATTCCTGTAACGCTGGGAGCAGAAAACCTCTATGCACGCAGCGAACAGAAACACGTAGCCTCGAATCTGACGGCTGCCGACATTGCTCCCGACGGCAAACGCCTGGTCGTTACGGCCCGTGGAGAAGTTTTTGATGTACCCGCCAGTAAGGGAGTAACCCGTAACCTGACCCGCACACCGGGTGCCAACGAGCGCGAAGCCAGCTGGAGTCCGGATGGCAAGTGGATAGCCTATATTTCCGACCGTACCGGTGAAACCGAAGTCTGGTTGCAGGCAGTCGAAGGCGGAAGTCCTGTCCAGCTGACAGAAGGAAACGATACCTACATCCGCTCTATCCGGTGGAGTCCCGACAGCAAAACCGTACTCTATACCGACCGCAAAAACCGTGTCGTACTGGCAGATGTGGTATCCCGCAAAAAACGCATTCTGCTGCAGAATCCTGAGTCGGAATTTTTCGGTGTGCAGTTCTCGCCCGACAGCAAATGGATAACCTATACCAAACCGGCTTCCAACGAAATGAATGTCGTGTATGTATGCCGCTTGTCAGATGGAAAAGAATTTCCGGTGACCGAGAAATGGTATAACTCATCATCCCCAGCCTTCAGTACCGACGGAAGTTATCTTATCTTCTCGTCCGACCGCGACTTTAACCCCATTTACGGCCGTCTGGAATGGAATCACGTGTATACTCGTATGGGCGGTATCTACATGGCCATGCTGAAGAAAAACACTCCGTCCCCCTTCTTGCCGGCAGACGACGTTACAGGTCAGAAAACAGATGAGGCTGCCGCTGCATCAGAAGGCCCCACATTCACTATTGATACCGAGGACATCTGGGCCCGCATCGTGAAACTGCCGCTCAGTGCATCCTATTATTCCAATTTCTATTCCGACGGAAAGACCGTATGGTACTACGGCAATGGCGGTACCCATGCCTACAATTTGCAGAAACAGGAAGATGCCACCGTGGCTGCCGGTGCCTATATGCGTGTAAGTGCCGATAAAAAAGCCTTGTTCCTGAAAGGAAGCAAACTCTATGTCACCGACTTGTCGGGCAGCACCGTTACCCTTTCGGATGAAGTTGCGCTGGAGGATATGGTCGCTCCGGTAGACTATCAGGCCGAATGGGCACAAATCTTCGACGAAGCATGGCGGGCATTCCGCGACGGCTTCTATGTGGCCAACATGCATGGAGTAGACTGGAAGGCCATAAAAGAGAAATATGCCGTTCTGCTGCCTTATGTGAAGACCCGTCTGGACCTGAACTACGTAATCGGTGAGATGATAGGTGAGCTGGCCTGCGGTCATGCCTACGTAAATCCCGGCGAATATGCCAAGCCGGAACGTGTGTCCATGGGATTGCTGGGTGCCGAGCTGAGCCGTGACAGCAAGACCGGCTTCTATCGCATCGAGAAAATCATCAAGGGAGCACCCTACAGTGAAAAACTGCGTTCGCCGCTGGATGAGCCGGGCATGAACGTGCGCGAAGGCGACTATATCACTGCCATCGACGGCGTATCTACAGCTACCGTAACCAATATCTACCAGCTACTGGCCGGTAAAGCCGAAGTGCTTACGGAACTCTCTGTAAACACTCGTCCGTCGGCCGAAGGGGTGCGTAAGGTTGTAGTGCTGCCAACCGACAATGAATATCCGCTCTATCACTACAACTGGGTGCAGAATAACATCCGTAAGGTAGAAAAAGCAACCAATGGCCGCGTAGGTTATATCTACATCCCCGATATGGGTCCTGACGGTCTGAATGAGTTTACTCGTTATTTCTATCCGCAGCTCGACAAGGAGGCTCTGATTATAGACGACCGTGCCAACGGTGGCGGCAATGTTTCACCGATGATTATCGAGCGTCTGCTGCGTAAGCCTTACCGTCTCACCATGTCGCGTACTTCCACACGTGTGGGAACCATCCCCGATGCAACCCAGTACGGTCCGAAGGTGCTGCTCATCAACAAATATTCGGCTTCCGACGGCGACCTCTTCCCCTGGAGTTTCAAGGCCAACCAGTTGGGTACGGTAATCGGTACCCGTACGTGGGGCGGTATAGTGGGCATCAGCGGCTCGCTGCCCTATATGGACGGAACTGATATCCGAGTGCCGTTCTTCACCAACTTCGATGTCAAAACCGGTAACTGGATAGTCGAAAATCATGGGGTAGACCCGGATATTCTGATTGACAACGACCCGATAAAGGAACAGCAAGGAGAAGATCAGCAGCTGAACAAGGCCATCGAAGTAGCTCTACAGCAACTGGAAGACCGTAAGCCGCTTCCTAAAGTGCCTGCTCCGCGTACATTCAAGGACTTGGGACTGGAGGAATAATATTCCTTCCTGCATAATACTGATACCGTCTGCTTTCGGCTGGATTTCCAGAGGCAGGCGGTATTTTTTGTCAGTAGCCGATTGGTTTGTCATTGTTAAGAGGAAATTTTGTGATTGCTGTGCGGAAAGTTGGGCTTTGTAGAGATGCATGCTGGTCATAGAAGAGAGGAACAGACTGGTTAAGGATAAAATGTATGGAAATGAAAAAACACGTCCATGCTTTACCCTGTGATTTAGAAAAAAAGATTCACAGTAATTTTCTGGACCGTACGCTTTTCTACGGTAGACAGGTAGAGAATATCCGGGAAAAGCGAAGAAAGGAGCGTGAGCTTAATTCCGACCAACAGACTCCGGATGATGACCCCTACATGCTTGGTGAGGCTAAATCAGACAGTTATGGGGCAAGATACAGGCTTTCTACTGTATATGGTATCTTTCTGATGAATTTCAAAGAGCCCGGACTTGACGAGAAATTCCGTACAGACACCGTGATAGCCGACAGGGAGAGCGGTAAAGTAGTAAATCCGCATTTCAGACAGATTTATAAAGAAAATCGGAGAGTGCGAAACATTATATGACAAACTTATTTATACACTTAAAAATATGCAACACTGGAACAGAATGCCCGATGCCCTGAAAGAGCAGGTTTTCGACCGGCTGGAAGGACTTGCTGCCGTGGCTAATCTTTCGGAGGAGAACCGTATCGCATACGGTAAGGCACTTGACCGCTATCGTGTAAGTCGCATTGTAGAGGAGGACGCACGTGAGGCTGGGTGGAAAAAAGGACTGGAAGAGGGCCGTGCCGCCGGATTAATGCAAGGTTGCGAGGAGGGCCGTGCTGAGGCTCATGCTGAAACGACAAGAGCCATCGCCCGCAATATGAAAGGACTAGGTATACCGATGGAGCATATTATTAAGGTTACCGGACTGTCTGAACATGAAATTTCAGCTTTGTAGGGAAGTCCTTGAAAGAACAGATTATCCGAATAACAAACAGGATTCAGTGGTAAGCATGCTTATTCCTGAATCCTGTTTGTTTATAGTGTAAGGTATTGCTTATTTTTTCTTCTCCAAAGCCTTGTCGCTGATAACTTTAGCTTCGTAATCGAACTTTTCAAAACCCTGTTTCAGTTTTTCTACCGAAGTTTTTCCGGCATCGTAAGTAATGGTTACGGTGCGTTTCTTTACATCTGTTTCCACTTCTTTCAGGCCTTTTTCGAAAGAGATGTTTTTCTTTACCTTCTTTTCGCAGTTGGGACACTCCATCTGCATCACTTTGAATACGACTGTACGAAGTTCCTTGGCAGCCAGATCGGTTGTGGCCAATACAGCCACAGCAAATAAGAATAAAAATTTTTTCATGGTTCGTTTGTTTTATTTGTTAGCAAATCAGTTTGTTCATAATAAAAAAACAAAATGACAGTGGCGTTCCGGTTATTCGCGTGCCAGGTTAAAGCGTACACCGATATAACCTTTTGCACCGTGCATAGGTCCCCAAATCATCGAAGCGTCGAAGGTTTCTCCCCAAGGATTGTCGGCACCTACAATGGCATTTTTCTGCTTGAAGTTGGTCAAGTTTTCACCTCCGATATAGACAGACCAGCGGCGGAAGTAGCGTGTAATCTGCAGACTGAGCTGCTCGAAACCTTTGTAGCGGGCATTCCACGATGCGCTTCCGTCCTCCAGTGTATAAGGAGTCGGCATACGTCCGCCGCCGTTCAGTTGCAGCGTGCTGTCGAACTGCCATTTGCCGAGCGGAGTTTTGTATGAGGCTGTAATCAGTCCTTTGTGCTTGCCCGTCAGTGCCTTTTCATACAGGACACCTCCGATTTCGTGCTTGACGTTAGTCATACGCCAGGCTGCCGTCAGATTGAAACCTTCGAAGAAAGGATAGGTAGCTTCAACCTGGAAAACGTGCGAGTAAGATTTTCCGTCCAGATTGGTGAAAGCAACCGTATGTGCGTCCGATTCCATGTCCACTACCAACTGGTTTACGAAGTCAGTATAATAGTATTCGGCATTCAGGTTCAGTGTTTTCCCGAATACCGGCAGATAGGTAGCAATGCTCAGACCGTAGTTCCAGGCTTCTTCCTGCTCTAAATCGGGAGTTATCACCACCTTACGGCTGCTGGCCAGCAGATAATTGTTTTCGGCCAGGATGTGGTTGGTGCGGTATCCTTTTCCGGCAGAAGCACGGACGTTGATGTATTCGTTGGGAGCATAGCGCACGTTGGCACGGGGTGTGACAAAGTAGCCATACAGACTGCTGTAGTCGCCGCGAATGCCGGCCATCAGCGTCAGCTTATCATTGGGGGTATATGTGTATTGTGCATAAGCACCGCTCACGGTTTCTTTGTCGAGTTCGGGGGTAAGCGGAAGACTGGCATCGTTGGTCAGACGGTATTGCTGGTCGTAGCGGTCGTAGTTCAGGCTCAATCCGGCAGATAGTGCATGTTGGGGGGTAAACTCTGTTTCGAACAGCAGTGAAGCATAAGCGTTCTGTTGGTCTACATTATAGAGTTTGCGGCCATATACTGCATCCATCTGATGAATCGTCCCCGAAGTAATCAGCGCCAGGTTGGTGTTATGCTCTTTGTCGAAGATGTAGGCCTGCTTGACAAAAGCCTCGTAGCGGTCGGTCTGCATATTGATACGGTACGGGTCGGACAGTGTGGTGCCATGATGAGCTACCTGACCGCTGTTACGGTCTTCGTTCAGAAACTTGATACCGGCCTGAAAGATGTATTTGTCGCCCATGTAGGCCCAGCGGTTGAACAGATTGTACTGTTCTATCTGCGGAATGTCGGCAAAACCGTCGCTGTCACCGTCGTGTGCTTTGGTTTCGTTCTCGTAATGAGCCAGCAGCATGGTGCTCCATTTATCGGTAAGCTTCACCGATGCATCGGCATTGGCTTCGTAACGGTTGGTGGTACTGGCAAAGAGATTGGCAGATACCCAGTCGGCCTCTTCAGTCTGTGGCTTTTTGTATTCCAGATTGATTTGTCCGGTTAGTGCTTCATAGCCGTTTTTCACCGATGACGTACCTTTACTTACTTGAATACTGCTCATCCAGGGTCCGGGTACATAACCTAGTCCATAAGGAGCAGAAGCTCCGCGGAAATTAGGAATATTCTCTGTCAGCATTTGTACGTATGTACCTGAGAGACCCAGCAGACGGATTTGTTTGGCGCCGGTAGCTGCATCAGAATAGTTGACATCCACCGAAGGATTGGTTACAAAACTTTCTCCCAGGTTACAGCATGCTGCCCGGCAAAGCTCGTCGGAAGAAATCAAATCGGCATTTGCCACACTGCTGCGCATTTTCTGCATACCCAGTTTTCGGCCCACTACATTCACTTCCTGCAGTTGGACACCTTCGCTCAAGGTAATGTCAATGTATTCCTGTTCGGGTGAAATATCAAGTGTATCACTTTCGAAACCGATAAAGCTCACTGCCAGTCGGTTGGTGCCGGCAGGCTTGTCGATGATGAATTCACCGTTCAGGTCAGTTGTAGTTCCGGCAGTAGTGCCTGCCCAGACAAGGTTGGCCCCCGGAATAGGGTCTGAATTGGAATCGGTTACAGTTCCTGTAAGTGTTTGTTGTGCAAATACTGCACTGCTAATCAGTATAAGTATTAAAGAGAAAAATAGTTTTTTCATAAATTCATTCATTGTTGTTTAGATATAGACAAAACAATTCTGGCGTAAAACAGATGGTACTATTTTACGCTATAAGCAGTCGGAAGCCGGCATGTGTCGACTTGTCTATACTAAATAACAAGAATGGAGTGGAGGCAGAGTAGGGTGCGTCCGCCGGGTGTCGGAGGGGCGTTAGGAACCAGACAGCAGGATAGCAGTTCGCTTACCGAAGGTTGCGGTACGGCAGTCTGCATGGGAAGCTCTACGGGAAGCTGTGCTACGACCGACAGGGTTTGTTGTGATAACTGATGAAAAAAGTCGACCTGATAGGTAATGTCCATGCAGGTGCATGCAGATTCCTGTTGCAGGTGGCAGTATGAGCTGTTGTTTTCCGAAGCGGTTTTCTTGCAATGGCTGCAGTTTTCTTTTTCTGCCTCTTGCGCAGCAGATGCGATGCAGTGTTTTTGCGAACAGCAGGTGGAACAGATGTGCACGAAAGCAACCCCTGCTCCCAAGTACATGGTGACGAGAGCAAGAATAACGGCTGTCAGTATATGTGCATATTTTTTCATCATGGCTGCAAATCTAGGGAAAAATTATGGGATGGACTTTATGTGTTAACGTAAATTAGGAGGTTCACTTGCTGTTATTCTTATGAAATGCCTTTCTGTAAAGCAAAACAGATAGCTATCGTAGCTACAAGTAACTGGTAATAACATGAATAGTGGTATATTAGGGAATTTCATAAGTATATGGATAAAAACATAAATAAGTTTATAGGCATGATTCTCTGTTTTATTGCGATTTATATTTGCCTTCAAAAAAAATGTCGGTTTTAAGATTTTTGATTTTTTTCAAAGCGTCTTGATAGTAAGTTGTTCTGGATGTATCTATGTTTCCAGCTTCATCATAAGCATAGCGTTTCTTTTCGGGAACATTTTTGATGTATCTGTTGAGAAATTCCAGAGCATTATCTTTATCGTTTTTGTAGTAATATCTGCATCCGATGGTGTATAGCAAATAGTTTTCCTTGGAATATTCGTATTGCTTTTTTAAGGCAGATATTTCTCCCTTGGTATCAAGGGAAAATTTATAGCATTCTGCTAGTCCCTTGTATAGTCGTACCATAACGCTATCAGTAGGCAGAGTTAGTTCTAATGCATGGTTCATTGCTTCTACAGCTTCTTCTTTCCATGAAGTACGTGCGGCAGACTTGGCTAGATAGTATAAAGCATCTGTATTTGATCCTGATGGTTGCATTATTTCTATAGCCTTTTTCAGATTGTCGTATGCCGCATAAAAATCATAATTCCCATAGTACGACATTCCAAGATAGAATAGTGTCAGATAAGAATTATCGCCCATTCGTTTCAGACTTTCATACCTTTCTATTGCTTTAGGATACATTTTCATCATGCAGAAAGCTTTTGCATTTTGGCGGTTTACGTTGATATTGAGGGTATCATATTGACGGTATCGCTCAGTTATGAGTAATGCATATGAATACTGTTCGTTGTTGTTTATCATATTGGCTATTCTGGTGATAATTTGAGGGTCGAGCGAATCACGGCGGAAGGCTGCATTATATCCGGCAAAGGCCGTTAGAGGATCTTCATATTCGTAAGTTTCTCCTAACAGTCGATATGCCGTGGCTGACGTAGAATCACGAGCAATCCAGTCATGACAGGCTTTTCTTGCATTTTCAAGATCATTTAGAGCTATCAAAGTATTGATATGTTTTTGTCTGAAGAAAGATTTGTCCGGACTGAGTTTTACTGCATGAGCGTATGCCTCAGAGCTTTTTTTCATATTTCCAATCATCCTATAGCATTCCGCAATTTCTGCCCATGATTTAAGCGAAGTACTGTCCTGCTCAAGTCTCTTTTGGATCAGTGGAAGTGCAGTTTGCCATTTGTTGAGTTTCTTACAGGCTTGTAGTCTTAGTTCTGTACATTCCTCGTTAAGCGAGTCGGTACACGAAGTAAGTTCGAGAACCTTTTCGTATTCGTAGTTATCAATGGCAATTCTTATGCTGTCTGTATTTTGAGCCTTTGTACTTATACTTATGCAGAATAAAAGGAGTAGTGTATATATAATGTTCATAGTTCTGGCTTTCATTTTTATGTATGATTTATAAGTGTTTTTGAATCTCGTTTTCTATCTCTTTGTCATTTGTCTTTTCGGAGTATCCTTGGGTTTTCTTCAATATTTTTCTGTCTTTACCTATCAGATAGAATTGCGGAACAGCGCTTCCGGCCTGATAGTCATTTATAAGTTTTTCTATAGTTTCATCGTCGGCTGTGAGGAATTTATATTTTATCCCATTTTTCCTGATATAATTTTCGCTCGATGACTTTCTTTTTATCCATGTTTCAACAGCTATGATTTCAAGATCATTATTGTCGTATTTATCCCTAAGTCTGTTAAGGAAATTAATGGAGGTTTTACACGGACCGCATCCTATTCCTGTGAGCTGTAGTAGGATAATCTTTGATTTTATGTCGCAAAGTGAGATTTTCCGGTCGTTAATATCCGTTAGAGTCCATTCTGGAGCTGACTTACCAGTTATGTCTGAAGTAGGTTTCTTGCTTTTCTCTCCTCTTACGTACCGTTTGTATCCTTTCGGATAGTAATCTTCAGCTATGATCTTTTCCATACCCGAAGGGTTATACACAAAATTCGAACAGATTTCTTCATTTATATTATGTTGCATTTCCCTGCGATAGCGGTATGGCATATCGTTTTCTTTTGAAATCCATACTTTGTATATAGATGTTGGGTCATATACATACGGGTTTTCTGGTATATATTGAGCTTTTCCGAAAAATTCAACCTGATTGGGCATATTTATCGTCAGCTCCATAAGATAATCTTTCCCTTCGTCTTTTAGTGAGAGAACGATACTGTCGTTGGTGTTCAGTGCATAATCTATTATAAGTTTCATGTGATAAAAAGCTTTTGGTTTGATTAATCTGAACGGGACAGGTCTTTTTCTTGTAAAGTCATCTATCAATATTTCTTTTCCTTTTTCTTCAATATATGTATAAACAGTTCCGTCATATACCGATTGAATATGCTTGAATTCCTTGTCGTATGCATCGATAAAAGAATAACCTATAGCAGTGTCTTCAGGATTTACATGCTCGTATATTTCCCTCTGTTCGTTGTAAACCGGGTCATTGACTCCTGGCTCCCAAGATTTAAGTACACAATGGTATTTTACGGACTTTACCTTGTTCATATTCTCAAGTATTTCCGAAAGATATTCTCTCTCAGTTTTCTTTTCGCAAGCGGAAAGCATTGTTATGAATAATATGGAAATAAAAATGCAGAAATGTGTTTTCATGAGTAGTGATATGTTTTTTTGTGGTGATTCTTTTTATGTTTCCTTTTATGATACCTTTACGAAATCTTGTCAGATGTTGGTTATTTTGCATACTGAAGATATAGGTATATAATGAGGTGTGCCTTTTACATCTATTTTCCTTTATGCTTTTTTATCTTTACAAGACAGCTGTTTTTGTTCATCTCAAAATTATAGTATAAAAATATAGAGTTCACTGTTTTAATTTTATAGAAAAAATAACTTCAAGGCTCTATCGCATACAGATATAGTGTTTATTTTATTATGAAGTGGATTTTGGATAGTAGTTTATTGAAGCTTGAATGTTACGGGGACTGTGTATTTTACTCTTACAGCTTGACCTCTCTGTATTCCAGGCTTCCATTTTGGCATTTTATTCAATACTCGTAAAGCCTCTTTATCAAGGTCTGAATCAACAGATCTTAATATTTTGAATTCTGTAGGAGTTCCGTCTTTTTCCACTATAAATTGAACTATAACTCTACCCTGTATGCTCTTTTTTATTGCTGTCTCTGGATATTTGATATTCGAATTTAAGAAATTCATAAATTCTTTCATTCCTCCAGGAAATTCTGGCATATGTTCTACTACCATAAAGACTTCATTTCTGGTAGCAATTTTTTCAATAGGAACTTCTCTCACATCAGTTTTTGGCACTTCAGAAGAACATGAGATGTTTCCGGTAAGGAGTAGAACAAAGGCTGGAATCGTAAATAAGGTATATTTAATATATCCTGTATTGCTTGTCTTTTTCTTGTTCATCATAATAATACGTTGCTTGAGGTGGGAAATATTGAAACTATTAGACAATCCTTGCTGAGACTTGTATGAAAGGCCTAACAGGTAATATTGATAGCTTTTTATTTCAATACCCGATTCTATGACTTTTCTGTCTGCCATATATTCCAGATTCTGTCTGATTTCCTTTTTCAGAAGCCATGAAAATGGATTTAGCCAACAAGTGATATTCACAATTTCGGCTAATAGTACATCTATAGAGTGTTTTTGGCGGGCATGTGTAAGTTCGTGTATAAGAACTTCATTTACTTTATTTTTTTTGAGCGACTTTCTATTGACGAAGATCCATCCGAAGAAGGAAAAAGGTCCCGAGTCCTGTTCTAGTTTTTTTATCCTTATTCCATTTATTGTTTCGGTTGGAGATTTTCTTATCAGTTTAAAGATACTTACTGTTTGAATGCTAAAGCGTAATAAAAGGAGTATTACACCTGTTAAATATGTAATAGTTAGCCAGTTAGCTAGGATTAAAGAGAAGTTTGAAGTCTCAGGACCAGATGTTCCGATTATAACTTCCGGCAGTATTTTGGAATAATTAAAATCATTTATTACAATCATTCTATTTCTACTTTCCATCCATTTACCAATGTTTATTAGGGGAATGATAAATGGAGCTATAAGTGATACAATCAGCACAACTCTTCTCCATGCGAAAAAAGTATCGTTGGTACATATTAACTTGTAGAATGCGTAGAATAGCATTAATCCTATATTGACTTGTAAAAGGTAAATCATAGTATTTATTTTGGGAATGGTTATTTTTCTTTTTCTATCAAATTGATAATTTCATTGAGATCTTCTTTTGATATTTTTTGTTCTTTGGCAAAGAACGAAACCATTTCTTTGTATGAATTCTCAAAGTAGTTTTTTACTAAACTGCTCACAGACTTTTTTCTATACTCGGCCTGTTCTATTATGGGGGTATACCTGTATGTATTTCCACATTTTTCAGCCTTCAAATATCCTTTCCTTTTCAGATTGTTTATTATAGATGCTACAGTGGTGTATGGGGGAAAAGGCTCGTTGTAGCAAGCTACAATATCTTTTACAAAGCAGGGACCAAGTGTCCAAATGAAGCGCATGGCTTCTTCTTCCTGAAATGTTAGTTTTTCCATGATATATAGTTTATTACGAATCTTTCGTAAATTTACTAAGTATTCGTAGTTAATCTATATATTATGAGTTAAGTAAGGTTAATGGGTATATTTTAATAATGAAATCGGGTGACCCGAAAAATAGCCGATAGAATAAAATAAAAAAGACTCTGGAAGAATAAATCTTCAGAGTCTTTTCTTGAAGTACACCCTCAGGGATTCGAACCCTGGACCCACTGATTAAGAGTCAGTTGCTCTACCAACTGAGCTAAGAGTGCATTTTGTTATTTGGAGGTTCCTGGCGGATTCGAACCGCCGTACACGGTTTTGCAGACCGCTGACTAAGCCACTCATCCAAGGAACCATTTTAAATGGTTGTTATACTTGAGGTTCCTGGCGGATTCGAACCGCCGTACACGGTTTTGCAGACCGCTGACTAA
>UncleJesse_p2__coassemble_398_pt1 | contig 60794 bp, 52 predicted proteins | sample UncleJesse_p2__metabat2_low_PE_025 | metagenome-assembled genome bin UncleJesse_p2 | reverse complement strand
CGGCCGACGGAAGCAAGCTGCTGTACATCGCATTCCGGATGAAGAGCGGCGACCGTCAGGAGATTGTTATCCGCGAATTCCGCAAGGGACAGCAATGGGGTGACGCCCATTTCCGTTTCGACCCGAAACAGTATCCGGACGCGGAAGTGATTGACTTGCGATGAGCATATACTATACATATTTTATATATAAGAGAAAAATTATTTAATTACTTGATAACAGAATAGAACTATGGCTACAGAACATGTAAAATGCCTGATCATCGGATCGGGACCTGCAGGGTATACTGCTGCTATCTACACCGGACGTGCCAACATTGCTCCGGTATTGTACGAAGGACTTCAGCCGGGCGGACAGCTGACCATCACGACAGAAGTAGAAAACTTCCCGGGTTATCCGGAAGGTGTGACCGGTCCGGTGCTGATGGACGACCTGCGCAAGCAGGCATTGCGCTTCGGTGCGGATATCCGTAACGGTATCGTAACGAAAGCTGACCTGAGCGCTGCTCCGTATAAATTCGTGATTGATGACGAAAAAGAAATTACTGCCGACACAGTGATTATCTCGACCGGTGCGACTGCAAAATACCTGGGACTGGAAGACGAAAAGAAATATGCCGGTATGGGTGTGAGCGCCTGTGCAACCTGCGACGGTTTCTTCTACCGCAAGAAAGTGGTAGCAGTAGTGGGTGGCGGCGACACTGCCTGCGAAGAGGCTATCTACCTGGCCGGACTGGCTAAGCAGGTGTATCTGGTGGTGCGCAAACCGTATCTGCGTGCATCGAAAATCATGCAGGAGCGTGTGCTGAATCACCCGAACATCCAGGTGCTGTTCGAGCACAATGCTGTAGGCTTGTACGGTGACAACGGCGTGGAAGGCATGCACGTGGTGAAACGCATGGGTGAAGCTGACGAAGAACGCTACGACGTGGCTATCGACGGTTTCTTCCTGGCCATCGGTCACCAGCCGAACTCGGCTATCTTCAAGCCGTGGGTAAAAACAGACGAAGTGGGCTACATCCTGACCGAAGACGGTTCGCCGCGTACAGGTGTGCCGGGCGTATTTGCTGCCGGTGACGTAGCCGACCCGCACTACCGCCAGGCCATCACGGCAGCAGGTAGCGGCTGTAAGGCTGCCATCGAAGCCGAAAGGTATCTGTCGGCAAACGACTTGCTATAAGAACAGACAATGCCGGGAGGGGACAGCAATTGCCCCCTGCCGGTTTTTTTATATTCAACCACCTGTAATCATGAACATTATCAGAAGAACATTTGCCGTCATCCTTCTGGCAGGAGGTGCGGCGGGAGCATTTGCACAGCAACTGCCCCCTATCCCGACCGACCCTAACGTACGTATCGGGAAACTGGAAAACGGACTGACGTATTACATCCGCCATAACGAGTTGCCCGAGAAGCGGGCCGATTTCTACATTGCGCAGAACGTGGGTTCCATTCTGGAAGAGGACAACCAGCGCGGTCTGGCACACTTCCTGGAGCACATGTGCTTTAACGGAACAACGCACTTCCCGGGCAACCTGCTGCGGGAGTATCTGGAGAAAATCGGCGTGAAGTTCGGCGAGAACCTGAATGCGTATACTTCGCTGGACAAGACGGTGTACAACATCTCCAATGTGCCGGTGATACGCGACGGTATCGTCGACTCGTGTCTGCTGGTGCTGCACGACTGGGCCAACGACCTGACACTGGACCCGAAGGAGATAGACAAGGAGCGTGGGGTGATTCACGAGGAATGGCGTACGGGCATGGGAGCCATGATGCGTATGTACGAACAGACACTGCCTACGCTGTTCAAGGGCAGCAAGTATGCAAACCGTCTGCCTATCGGTACGATGGAGGTAGTGGACAACTTCCCCTATCAGGCACTGCGCGACTATTATGAGAAATGGTACCGTCCGGACCTGCAGGGTGTGCTGGTAGTGGGCGACGTGGATGTAGACAAGATTGAAGCGAAAATCAAGGAGATGTTCTCGTCCATCGAAATGCCGGCAAATCCGGCTGTACGCGTGCAGTATCCGGTGCCCGACAACGACGAACCGCTGATTGCCATTGCCAAGGACAAGGAACAGCAGATTCCTATCGTATACTTGTGCTACAAGCACGATGCCGTGCCTGCCGAAATGAAGAACAACATGGGCTATCTGGCCATGAACTATATGAAATCGGCTGCGGAAAGTATGCTGAACGCACGTCTGGCCGAGCTGATGCAGCAGGCTGAACCGCCGTTCATCGAGGCATCGGTATTCGACGGCGACTTTATCCTGGCACGCACCAAAGGTGCCTTTACGGGCGGTATTGCCTGCAAGGAAGATGCCATCCTGCCGGGCATGAAGGCCGTGATGACCGAAGTGGAACGCATGCGCCGCTACGGATTCACCGCAAGCGAATACAGCCGTGCGAAAGCCGACTACCTGCGCGGACTGGAATCGGCTTACAACGAGCGCGACAAGGTGAAGAACCATACCTACATGCAGGAGTATGTGAACCACTTTACCGACAACGAACCAATTCCGGGCATTGAAAACAAATATGCCATCATGAACCAGATTGTGCCGTCGATTACGGTGGAACATATCAACGCGATGATGAAGCAGCTGATTGGCGAGAAGAATATGGCCATCGGCGTGTTCTGTCCGGAGAAAGAAGGCATGAAGTATCCGACGGAAACCGAGATAGCTGCCCTGATCAAGAGTGTACAGCAGGATTCGCTGGAGGCTTACGTGGACAAGGTATCGGACGAACCGCTGCTGAAGACGCTGCCGGAAGGCGGTAAGGTTACGGCACAGGAACAGGGTGCTTTCGGATCGACCGTACTGACGCTGAGCAACGGGGTGCGCGTGATTCTGAAACCGACGGAATTCAAGGCCGACCAGATACAGATGAAGGCATTCAGCCCGGGCGGCAATTCGCTCTTCGACGACAAGGATGCCCTGCAGTTCAAGGTGATGAACGACCTGATTGACCTGGGTGGTCTGGGCAACTTCAGCGCAACCGACCTGGACAAGGTGCTGGCCGGAAAGATGGCTTCGGCATCGGCTGAAGTGAATACGTACAGCGAAGGACTGAGCGGCGGATGCTCGCCAAAAGATTTGGAAACCATGCTGCAGCTGGTGTACCTGCACTTCACGGCTCCGCGCATGGATGCGGATGCCTTTGCATCGTACAAGAACCGCATGAAGGCGGCACTGGAAAATCAGGAAGCCAACCCGATGGTGGCTTTCAGCGACTCGATTCAGAAGGCCATGACAGGTATCAAACCGCGTACGCAGCGTATCCATGCAGCCGACTTGGACAAGATAGACTACGAACGGGTGATGGCACTGTATAACGACCGCTTCAAGGATGCCAGCGACTTTACGTTCATCCTGGTGGGTAACATCGATGCCGCTACGGCTACTCCGCTGCTGGAACGCTATCTGGGCGGTCTGCCGGCTATCCACCGCAACGAGAAAGCCGGTGATCCGGACCTGAAGATGCGCCGCGGCGACTATCGCAACGTATTCCAGAAAGCACAGGAGACTCCGAAAGCCAGCGTACTGGTGGTATACAGCGGAAGAATGCCTTACAGCCTGAAGAACAGTATGCAGATGAGTATGCTGAACCAGTTGCTGAACATGGAATACCTGCAGACCATCCGCGAAGATGCGGGCGGTACTTACGGCGTGCAGGTGCGTGGCAGCGTACAGAAGTATCCGGAGGAACAGGGTGTCATCCAGATGTACTTTGATACCGACCCGGAACGCCGTGCCCACATGACAGAGCTGATTAACCAGGGCGTAGAGAAATTCATGAGCCAGGGTCCGGACCTGACCAACCTTGGCAAGGTGAAGGAGTTCATGCTGAAGAAGCACCGCGAGAACGTGAAGGAAAACGGCTACTGGATGGGGGCACTGGACAGCTTCTACCGTGAAAACGCCGACTTCAACACCGACTACGAACAGTTGCTGGAAAGCATCTCGGCCGACGACCTGAAAGCTTTTGCCAAGAAGTTCTTCGGCGAAAAGAACCGCATCGAGGTGAGCATGACGACCGGCGAAACCCGCTAATGACGTGAAACGATGAGAAAACTATATGCAACGATACGCCGGAATGAACGGCTGGCAGAACGGCGGAGTCCGATGTTCGAGAAGAATCGGTTTGCCAAGTTCCTGCTGGCCTTCAACGTGGCGTTCTGGGCAGCTTACCTGATTTTTATCGGGGTGATGCTGTATGTGGCACTAAGTGAAGAGGCTCCGCACATGGAGCCTTATCACTTGCTGAACAGCGGATTGCCGGTTATCCTGCTGCTGGATTTCCTGGTGCGCTTCCTGATGCAGGTACCCGCACAGGAAGTGAAGCCCTACCTGCTGCTGCCGGTGCCGCGCCACAAGGTAGTGAACCTGTATCTGCTGCGGGCGGGACTGAACGGCTTCAACCTGTTCTGGCTTTTCCTGTTTGTCCCCTTCTCGCTGCTGAGTGTTACCCGGTTTTACGGACTGACGGGGGTACTGCTGTATAACCTGGGCATCGTCTTGCTGATGGTGGCCAATGCCTACTGGAGTGTGCTGGCACGCTCGTTCATCCGCCAGTCGGCTGTGTGGATGCTGCTGCCGGCAGGAGTATACGGCGTGATGGCGCTGCTGGAGTTTCTGCCCGACACGGGTTGGACCGGCCGCTTCTTCATGGATTTGGGCGAAGGCTACATTCTGGGCTCTCCCCTCGCCTTCGGACTGACGCTGGTATGCATCGGCGGACTGTTTCTGCTGAACAGCCGGATGCAGGAGCGCTTTATCTTCCAGGAGCTGGGGCGCGTGGAGGACAAGAACGTACGCATCAGCAACTACCGCTTTCTGGACGGCTACGGCCTGACGGGCGAATACATACGGCTGGAGCTGAAGCTGATGTTCCGCAACAAAATGCCCAAGCGGCAGTTCTGGATGTTTATTGTGTGTATGGGTATACTTGCAGGTATTCTGGTGGCAGATGCAGAAGAGAGCATGTCGAGCAACTTCGGGCTGGTGTACTGCTACAGTCTGCTGGGACTGATGACGCTGAGTACTATCCTGTCGAGCGAAGGCAACTACATAGACGGACTGATGGTGCGCAAGGAGAGTTTACGCGAACTGCTGCATGCCAAATACTACATGCAGTGTGTGTTGCTCATTATCCCCTTCCTGATGACACTGCCGGCTGTGTTCCTGACCGACCACGTGACGCTGCTGACGCTGCTGGCCTTCGTATCGTTCTCGATGGGCTGCAGTTTCCCGATGATGATGCAACTGGCGGTATACAACAACCGGACCATCAACCTGAATGCGGCGGCCATGCAGAAATCGGGTGGCAACAGTGCCTATCAGAGTCTGATTATGGGATGCTCTTTCGGAGTGCCCTTGATTCTGATTGGAATCATACGGGCTTTTGCCGACGCTGACACCACCTACCTCATTCTCCTGCTGATGGGTCTTCCGGGCATCGCGCTGCACAAATGGTGGATAGAAAACATCTACCGCCGCTTCCGCAAGCGCCGCTATGCCAACATGGAGGGATTCCGCAATACACGATGAGCCGAAGGACAAACATATTATAATAGGAAAACAAGATGGAAATAATTATAGAAAATCTGCTGAAATGCTATGGCAGCAAGGAGGCAGTAAACATAGAGGAATACCGGATAGCAGAAGGTACGCTGCTGGGACTGGTGGGCAACAACGGTGCCGGCAAGACGACGCTGTTCCGCCTGCTGCTGGACCTGCTGAAGGCCGACCGCGGACGGGTGACGCTGGGCGGCATCAATCCGGCGGAAAGCGAGGAATGGAAACAGCAGACGGGTGCTTACGTGGACGACGGCTTCCTGATAGACTATCTGACACCGGAAGAGTACTTCCACTTTGTGGGCAAGATGTGCGGACTGAGTGAAGCGGTGACGGACGAACGCATTGCCCTGTATGCCGACTTCATGAACGGTGAAGTGATGGGACAGCAGAAATTCATCCGCAACCTGTCGGCCGGGAACAAGCAGAAGGTGGGCATCGTAGCCGCCCTGCTGAACGAGCCGAAGCTAGTGGTGCTGGACGAGCCGTTCAACTTCCTGGACCCGACCTCACAGTCGGTCATCAAGCACATGCTGAGAGAATACAATGCCCGCACGGGAGCTACCATCCTGGTATCGAGCCACAACCTAAACCACACCGTGGACATCTGTCCGCGCATTGCCCTGCTGGAACAGGGACGGCTGCTGCGCGACATCGACAACAGCAACAAACAGGCCGAACAGGAACTGGAAAGCTACTTCGAAGTAAAAGAATAAAAGTTGCCGAAAAAAGCACACAGTAACCGGACTGCATCCGAACAAATGCAGTCCGGTATTTGTTGATACAGTATAAATCCATTGCAAAAACGTATCCCCATGAACCTATCAACCTACAGAATACGAAGAGGAGGCAGCATCCTGGTGATGACGCTGGCCCTGCTACTCGTCTTGCTGACCTCGTGCAAGACAAGCGCCCCACACTACAACTACCGCGAACTGGCACGGGCATCGGTGCGCCTGGGCATGGACATCGACCGGAAAGACAACCACAAGCTGTATGTAGAATCGTCCAAATGGATCGGTACGCGCTACCGCGCCGGAGGCACCTCACACCGGGGTGTAGACTGTTCGGGACTGGTGTGTCAGCTGTATCAGAAAGTATACCGCAAGCAACTGGAACGGAACTCGGACGACCAGCGCAAGGAGAATTGCCGCAAGGTGAGCAAACGCAACCTGCAGGAAGGCGACCTGGTGTTTTTCCACAACGGGCGGAAGAAGCGCACGGCCACACACGTGGGCATTTACCTGAAAGACAACAAGTTTATACACGCCAGTACGAGCAGCGGCGTGATAGTGAGCAGTCTGGACGAAGCCTACTACCGCCGGTGCTGGATGCAGGGAGGACGCGCAAAATAGCCGTACATAATATTTTATAACATGGGTTTAACCCCCGTTAAGAAGTGCCGTATTATTTTTGTAACACAGAATTTTAAAGAGTACAAAATAAATACGGCATTTTCTATGAATCTGAAAAAACTATCAATCTGCTGTCTGTTGGGAAGCACATCGCTGATGGCTGCCGCCCAAACCCTGCACGTGGACACCTTGCCCGAGCTGAAACTGAACCGGGAGGCAGTGGACATGATTCGCTTTGACTTCAACAGCGAAGAACAGCGTTTCCAGAGCCAGCCGATGCAAAGCGAAAAGAAACCCTGGATGGAATTCAAGGTGAATCTGGGTACGCCCCGCTCGCTGACCGACACGGCACGCATGAAAAAGCCGGAGGGTTATGTACGGGCTGAACCGTTTACGATATGGACGGAATTCGGCGAAGATCCGGTGTACGACGTGCTGTACAACCGTCCGGACAAGGAATGGGAAATCACGATGAAACTGCCGGGGCCGACCGGAAAGGTGAGCAGAACCGTAGGACTCGGATTCTCCTTCGATGCCGACAAGCTGCTGTACGAAACCTTTACAAAACGCGGACGGGCCATCCGCCGCAACCGCAAGCATGCCAAGGCCTGGAAGACGTACAACTGGTACCTGCCTACGAAGACGGATATGGCCAAATTCCCGACCTACCATGCCGCCGACTCGCTGAGCCGGAGCCAGCAGGCAGAAAAGCAGCGGCTGAACGATTCCATCGCCCTGAATGTGAAACTGCGGATGGAAGAAATGAAGCGCCGGCGGGAAGCCGCCCAGGACAGTACCCGGCAACAGAAGGAAGAGCGTACCGACTATACCCGCTACATCGAAGAACAACTGGAGTTGGAACGCCGCAAGCGCGAGGAACGCAACCGGAAAGACAAGGTGAAGCAACGCAACGTATACGAAATAGAAGACCGCAACCTGCAGCAGCTCAGACGTGAGTGACAGCAGGTTGCGGCCTTGCAACACCGCCCCGCGCGGAAACGGGGCAGACGGGACTGCTTACTTCTTGAATACGAAGTACACTGCCAGAATGAGGCAGATGCAGGCAGCCAGATGATTCCACTTCAGCTCCAGCTTGAAGGCAAACATGGAGAAGATGGTAAACACGGTGAGGGTGATAACCTCCTGAATGACCTTGAGCTGCATGATATCGAACGGTCCGCCGTTGTCGCGGAAACCGATGCGGTTGGCGGGTACCTGAAAACAGTATTCGAAAAACGCGATGCCCCAGCTAAAGGCAATTACGCCCAGCAGCGGCAGACTGGCAAACCAGCTGAACTCTTCACGCATCTTCAAGTGACCATACCACGCTACTGTCATAAACACATTGGAGCAGACCAGCAGCAAAACCGAAAAAATTCCATTACTCAACATTACAATCTTTCTTATATTAAAAAAACATTTCGTACATCTTGCAGCGCCCGGCTCAGCAACCGGACAGTTCGCCCGTTTCCTCCTGCGGGAGCAAGTCGGACTGGATATTGTTCATGCTGTTCCACAGGCTGTAACGCGCTTCGGGATTCATCTGCTCCAACTGGCGGAGCACCCCCTTCATGTCCGAGCGGTGCGAATCTTTCTCGTACGGACAATTCTTGACCTGCTTGCGGTAACCGCGCACGGCAGCCAGCTGAATCAAGTCGGCCTCGTGCACCAGACACATCGGACGGATGATGGTCATGTCGAACTTCCGCATCACCAGTTTGGGCGGCATGGTACTGACAGCCCCCTGAAACGTCATGTTCATCAGCAAGGTCTCGAGAATATCGTCCATATGATGCCCCAATGCAATCTTGTTGCAGCCCTTCTCCTTGGCAATGGTGAACAGCGCCTTGCGGCGGTTCCACGAACACAAGAAACAGGGCGACTTGCGCGTATCGGTAGAAGGGTCGAACGAGGTTTCGTAATGCACATACTCCACTCCCAGCCCCTCGGCAAAACTGCGCAGGTAACCGGCATCCGACTCGTAAGCGATGTTGCTCATCACCACATGTGCCGCCACCACCGTGAAACGCGGCTTGAGAATGCGCGAGCGGCGTGCCAGCAACTCCAGCAGCGCCAGCGAATCCTTGCCTCCCGAAAGGCCCACCAGGATGCGGTCACCGTCCTGCAACAGTCCGTAGCGCACGGACCCTTTATTGAAACGCTGTTCCACGCGGCGAAACAGCTTGTCTCCTTCTGTAAGTTTACCCATACTTTATCCTTAAACGGCCACAAAAGTACATGAAAAGTGCGATTTAACGAAGAAAACCGAAAATAGAATGCAAGAAAGTAGGGATTTTTGAATAAACTTTTCTATTTTTGAATGTAGAATGCATAAAATAACCTAGGAAGAATGAAACAAAAAAAATACCTGACTGCCCTGCTGGGCCTCTGCATGGCCGGAACAGCCGGAGCACAAACGCTTACACAGGCCAAAAACTTCTTCGAACAGGGTGAGTTTGAGAAGGCTAAACCCGTATTCGAACGTCTGGTGAAGCAAAGTCCGTCGAACGCATCGTACAACTTCTGGTATGGCGCCTGCTGCTACGAGACCGGCGAAAGCGAGAAAGCCTATACCTACCTGAGCAAGAGTGCCAAACGGCGCTACATCGACGCTTACCTGTATCTGGGCAAGTGGTGCTATGATGCTTACCGTTATGACGAAGCCGAAGAGAACCTGAACGAATACATCGACCTGCGCTCGCGCAAGAAAGGCTCGACCGAAGACGGCGAACACATGCTGGAAAAAGTGCGCCGCGGACAACGCATGATACGCGGTGTGGAGAAAGTGGCGGTGATAGACAGTTTCGTGGTCGACAAGCAGGACTTCCTGAAAGCCTACAAGCTGAGCGCCGATGCCGGTGACATCCGGATTACAGAAAACGGAGTGCAGTTTACCAACGAAATGGGCGACAAGCAACTGCAGTCGGTACGCAACGCCGAAGGACAGGCCAGCCTGTACAGCAGCATGAAGATGATAGACCAATGGAGCAAACCCGAAGCCGTGACCTCCATCAACGAGCTGGGCAATGCCGACTATCCGTTTGTGGCCGGCGACGGTATCACAATGTACTATGCATCGGACAACGAGGAAAGCATGGGCGGATACGACATCTTCGTGACCCGTTACGACTCGGACGACAACAGCTACCTGCGTCCTGACAACCTGGGTATGCCGTTCAACTCGCCAGCCAACGACTACATGTACGTGATAGACGACCTGAACAATCTGGGCTGGTTCGTGTCCGACCGCCGTCAGCCGGAAGGCAAGGTATGTGTATACGTATTCGTGCCCAATGCCAGCAAACAGGTATACGACTACGAAAACGGTGACCCGGAACAGATAGCCGCACTGGCCCGTCTGGACCGCATCAGCGATACCTGCACCGACGAGGACAAGGTACGCACCGCCCGTCAGCAGCTGGCCGCACTGGTTTACAGCAAGGATGAAAATACCCGCAAGGCCGACTTCACCTTTATCGTAGACGACAGTGCAACCTATCACAGCCTGCGCGACTTCCGCTCGGCCGAAGCCCGCAAACAGTTCCAGATGCTGCAGCAGAAGGAAAAAGACCTGGAAAGCCTCATCGGACAACTGGACAAGAAGCGCGAAGCCTACGCCCAGGCAGCCGAATCCAACCGCGCCAACATGGCCCCCGGTATGCTGGACATGGAAAAACGCGTGGAACAGCTGCGCCAGGACATTGAAGAACTGACCAACACGGTGCGCAATACCGAGATACGCCAGCTGCGGAAATAAATTCCGCGGCCGGCACCGGAGTACCGCGCCGAAATACCAACCTCTAAAAACTGATACTGCCATGATTCTGCTCATCCTTATCCTGCTGCTGGCAGGACTGCTGCTGTTTGCCGTAGAGGTGTTTCTGATACCGGGCATCAGCATAGCCGGCATCGCTTCGGGCATCTGCCTGCTGCTGGCCAACTATTATGCGTTTACCGACCTGGGAACGGGTGCGGGACTGCTGGTACTGCTCGTAACACTGGCCGGAGGCGCTGCCATCCTGCGCTGGTTCATGCGTTCGAAGACCGTAGACCGCCTGTCGCTGAAAAAGACACTGGACTACCGCCCCAATCCGCTGGAAGGACTGAACCTGCAGGCCGGCGATGAGGGAACTGCCATCACCCGCCTGGCACTCACCGGCAATGCCCGCTTCGGCGAGCACCAGATAGAGGTACAGTCGGCCGACGGATTCATCGACGAGAAAACGCCGGTACGCATCGACCGCATTGCCAACGGCACGGTCTACGTGGTGCGCAGCTAGCACGGCATACCTATTCTACTAAATCTATTTACCTCAAAAACATACAACATTATGATGGAAATCAACATCCTTCCGTTTGTAGTGGGAGCCGGTGCAATCCTTTTCATTGCCGTCTTCTTCCACTACGTACCCTTCTTCCTGTGGCTGTCGGCCAAGGTATCCGGAGTACAAATTTCGCTGGTACAGCTCTTTCTGATGCGTATCCGTAACGTACCGCCTTACGTCATCGTACCTGCCATGATAGAGGCCCACAAGGCCGGGCTGAACAGCATCACACGCGACGAACTGGAAGCACACTATATGGCCGGCGGACATGTGGAGAAAGTGGTGCACGCCCTGGTATCGGCATCGAAAGCCAACATCGAGCTGTCCTTCCAGATGGCTACCGGTATCGACCTGGCCGGCCGTGACGTATTCGAAGCCGTACAGATGTCCGTCAACCCGAAAGTCATCGACACACCGCCTGTGACTGCCGTGGCCAAAGACGGTATCCAGCTGATAGCCAAAGCCCGTGTGACCGTACGCGCCAACATCCGCCAACTGGTGGGAGGTGCTGGCGAAGACACCGTGCTGGCCCGTGTAGGCGAAGGTATCGTATCCTCCATCGGTTCGTCGGAAAACCACAAATCGGTGCTGGAAAACCCCGACTCCATCTCGAAGCTGGTACTGCGCAAGGGACTGGATGCAGGTACTGCCTTTGAAATCCTGTCCATCGATATTGCCGACATCGACATCGGCCGCAACATCGGTGCCTCGCTGCAGATAGACCAGGCCAATGCCGACAAGAACATTGCCCAGGCCAAAGCCGAAGAGCGCCGCGCCATGGCCGTAGCCCTGGAACAGGAAATGAAAGCCAAGGCCGAAGAAGCCCGTGCCAACGTGATTCAGGCCGAAGCCGAAGTGCCCAAAGCCATGGCAGATGCCTTCAGAAGCGGCAATCTGGGTATCATGGACTACTACCGGATGAAGAACATCCAGGCCGATACCTCCATGCGCGAGAGCATTGCCCAGCCGGATGCTGAGCAGACCGGACACCAGCCCATCGGAAAATAATAAATGTACCACTTAAAACGAGAGAATGATTATGAAAAGATATTTCGCCCCTTCGGAACTGATTATCAATGAAGACAGTTCCGTATTCCACCTGCATGTACGTCCTGAACAACTGGCCGACAAAGTGATTCTGGTAGGCGACCCGGGCCGTGTACCCGTAGTTGCAGCCCATTTCGATACCCAGGAGTGCGACATCCAGAGCCGTGAATTCCGTACCATCACCGGTACGTATCAGGGCAAGCGCATCACCGTGGTATCTACCGGTATCGGATGCGACAACATCGACATCGTAGTGAACGAGCTGGATGCCCTGGCCAACATCGACTTCCAGACCCGCGAGGAAAAAGAAAACCTGCGGAAGCTGGAGCTGGTGCGTATAGGTACCTGCGGCGGACTGCAGCCCAACACCCCTACCGGCACCTACATCTGCTCGGAAAAATCCATCGGTTTCGACGGGCTGCTGAACTTCTACGCCGGACGTAACGCCGTGTGCGACCTTCCGCTGGAACGCGCCCTGCTGAACCACCTGGGCTGGAGCGGCAACCTGTGCGCCCCTGCCCCCTACGCCGTGAGCGCCGATCCTGAGCTGGTGGAACGCATCGGAGCAGACGACATGGTACGCGGCATTACCGTAGCCTGCGGCGGCTTCTTCGGTCCGCAAGGCCGGCAACTGCGCATCCCGCTGGCCGACCCGCATCAGAACCAGAAGATAGAAAGTTTCGAGTACGAAGGCAAGCGGATCACCAACTTCGAGATGGAAAGTTCGGCACTGGCGGGCCTGTCGCTCCTGCTGGGACACAAGGCCGTGACGGTGTGCATGGTGATAGCCAACCGCGTGGCCAAGCAAGCCAACACAGGTTACAAGAACAAGATAGACGACCTGATAAAAGTGGTGCTGGACCGCATCTAAATAATACAATGGTTCCCTTGCGACAGAAACAGGGGAACCTTTTTTATCAATAACTAAACGAAGAAAACATTATGGAAGCAAGTTTCAAACAGACAACCACCGACAAGCGGGAACGCTACGAGCACTTTCTGGAGCAGTTTGCCCCGCTGATAGAAGGAGAAAAAGACGAGATAAGCGTACTGGCCAATACAAGTGCCGCCCTGAAGGAAGCCTTCGGATTCTTCTGGGTAGGCTTCTACATGGTGCGTCATGACGAACTGGTGCTGGGACCGTTTCAGGGCAGCGTAGCCTGCTACCGCATCCGCAAGGGACGCGGCGTGTGCGGCACCGCATGGGCCAAGGCACAGACCCAGGTAGTGCCCGATGTCGACCAGTTTCCGGGCCACATCGCCTGCAGCTCCCTGTCGCGCTCGGAAATCGTAGTTCCCATCCTTTCCGGCGATGAAGTGAAAGGCGTGCTGGACATCGACAGCGACGAACTGGCCACCTTCGACGATACCGACCGCATGTATCTGGAGCGTGTAGTAGACCTGCTGGTGAAGGCCCTGTACGCATAAACCGGATTTTTTGTATCTTTGTCCCCCGAATCATAGAAAAAAAAGACCATGACAGATTACATGTATACACAAGATACCATCTGTGCCATCGCTACTGCCCAGGGCGGAGCCATCGGCACCATCCGCGTTTCGGGACCGGAAGCCATTGCCATCACCGACCGCATCTTTACACCTGCAGCCGGACAGCCGCTGAGCGAACGCAAACCGTACACGCTGACCTTCGGGTACATCCAGTCGGCCGGCGGAGAAATCATCGACGAAGTACTGGTGAGCCTGTTCCGCGGCCCGCACTCGTACACTGGCGAGGACTCAACGGAAATATCCTGCCACGGGTCGAGCTACATCCTGCAACAGGTAATGCAGCTCCTCATCCAGCAAGGCTGCCGTGCCGCCGGTCCGGGCGAATACACCCAGCGTGCCTTCCTGAACGGCAAGATGGACCTGAGCCAGGCCGAAGCCGTGGCCGACCTGATTGCCTCGACCTCGGCAGCCACCCACCGCATGGCCATGAGCCAGATGCGCGGCGGATTCAGCCGGGAACTGTCGGTACTGCGCGACCAACTGTTGCACCTGACCTCACTGATGGAGCTGGAACTGGACTTCAGCGACCACGAAGAGCTGGAGTTTGCCGACCGCAGCGAACTAGAGGCCATCGCCGCACAGATAGAAACGGTCATCGGCCGGCTGGTGCAGTCGTTCAGCGTGGGCAATGCACTGAAGAACGGAGTGCCGGTAGCCATCGTAGGCGAAACCAACGCGGGCAAATCGACCTTGCTGAATGCGCTGCTGAACGAGGAACGTGCCATCGTGAGCGACATCCACGGTACGACGCGCGACGTGATTGAGGATACGATGAATCTGGGTGGTGTAGTGTTCCGCTTTATTGATACGGCGGGTATCCGCGAGACAACGGACACGATTGAGAGTCTGGGTATCGAACGGAGTTTCCAGAAGCTGGAGCAGGCGAACATCGTGCTGTGGGTAATAGACGCTACACGTGCTGCCGAACAGTTTGCGGAGCTGGCGGACAAGATTCTGCCGCGCTGCGCAGACAAGCAGCTGGTACTGGTGCTGAACAAGGCAGACTTGCTGGCTGACGGGGCTGCAGAGGCGTTGCGGACGGAGCTGGCTGGAAAGGGTCTGCCGGAGTCGTGCTGTGTGCTGGCGCTCTCGGCCAAGGAGAAGGAAGGGCTATCGCTGTTGCAGAAGCAGTTGGTGGACTTTGCCGCGCTGCCGGATGTGTCGCAGCAGGATGTGGTGGTGAGCAATATCCGCCACTATGAGGCGCTGAGCCGGGCGCTGGAGGCGATTCACCGTGTGCAGGACGGGCTGGCGATGCAGCTCTCGGGGGATCTGGTTTCGCAGGACTTGCGGGAGTGTCTGTTCCATCTGGCAGAGATTGTCGGTGGGGAGATTACGAATGATGAGGTGCTGGGGAATATATTTAAGCACTTTTGTGTGGGCAAATAAACATTTTGTATCGGCAAGTAGGACAGCGAAAAGAAACACATAAGAAGAGAAAATATAAATCCGTAAAACACATTATATCAGCGTGTTTATAAAAATTTATATCTTCTCTTTTTCTTTGTATTGTCTGCCTGTTTTCATATTTTTTGTGTAACTTTGTCCCCAGATTGTCCCCCATAGAGGATACGAGGGACAAAAATCTGTCCCTCGAATAATCGAGAAACAAAATATATATCTTCACTCCTAAATTGAAAGCAGGCTATGGCAAAGAAAACAACAGTTCAAAAAGAACCCGTAAAACTGAGGGAGAAAAAGTTGGCTAACGGCAATTCCAGTTTGTACCTCGACATCTACAGAAACGGAAAACGGCATAAAGAATACTTGAAACTTTATCTTATAGATGCAACTACCCCTATGGAGCGAGAACAGAACAGACAGACTCTGGCAACTGCTCAGGCTATTAAATCCAAGCGTCTCATTGAAATGCAAAATGGAGAGTATTCTTTTACTCGCCAGTTCAAAGAGGACACTCCTTTCCTGGAATACTATCGGAAGATGGTCGAAGATAGGCATAAGAATCCGGAATCTGACGGAAACTGGGGTAACTGGAGAAGTTGTTTGCGTTATCTTGAAATTTACTGTGATGAGAAAATGACATTCAAAGATGTCACTCCTGAATTTGTTACAGGATTCAAAGACTTCTTGGATAACGTAGAAAAAGATACGCATAAGCGCAAAGGACCTCGCAGAGAACGGGATGTATTCCAAGGATTATCACAAAATTCAAAGGTCTCTTATTTTAATAAACTTCGTGCCTGTATCAATCAAGCATACGAAGAAAGGATCATCGCTGTAAATCCTCTTCGTGGAATTGAGGGTTTCAAAGCAGCAGAGGTCAAACGAGACTATTTAACATTAGAAGAGGTAAAGCAGTTGGCTGCCACTCCTTGCCGCTACCCTATTCTCAAAAGGGCATTTCTTTTTTCATGTCTGACCGGACTTCGCAAAAGCGACATTCAGAAGCTCACGTGGAATGAAATTCAGAAATTTGGAGATTACACAAGAATAGTATTTAAACAGAAGAAAACCGGAGGACAGGAATATCTTGACATATCTCCACAAGCAGAGAAATACCTTGGTGAAAGAGGGAATCCGGATGAACCTGTATTTACAGGATTTACATACGGAGCATGGACTTCATTAGAATTGCAACGTTGGAGCATGGATGCCAATATCAGTAAAAAATTGACATTCCATTGTGGTCGTCATACTTTCGCAGTACTAATGCTTGATTTAGGTGCAGATATCTACACTGTATCAAAACTATTAGGTCACAAAGAGTTGGCTACAACGCAAATCTATGCGAAAGTGCTTGATAAGAACAAGCAAAATGCTGTTTCACTGATTCCAGACATTGATTAAAATCTGTGCTTATGACAAGACAAGAAACTGTTATAAAGATAGCGAAGATTACCCGAATTGTCGGAGAGATGAAAAGTCAGTTGGATTTGGATGATGAAATTGAATTTGAAGCACTTGACTCTTCATGGACCAATATCGGCAAATGGGCAAAAGAAATTTGTCAATACTTGGAACAAACCCCATCTCCTCTTTTGGTCAACCTTATAATAAATAACGAATTTACCACTCCAGTAGTAAATTATGTACAAAGCCATAAACAAGATATAGATTCTGCATATGTCCGAGTAATAGATAGTTATGCAAGAAACATGCAAACATTGCTGTCATTATGTGAAAGACAAGAAGAGGAAACAAAATGCGAATATAAAGATTTGATAGAGCCGTTAGCTAATAAACAAGTCGCCACATTATTACAAAGAGCAATATGTGCAAGCCTTTTGAATGAACACTATCAGCCACAGCCACAAACAAAACCTATACAACTGAAAGTAATAGCTTATGCGGTATCTACTATTTGTAAATTCCCTATCACTTATGCCTATTTTGAAAAACAATGGAAAAGAGAAAATGGGAAGCGATTTAGCACTTGCCGTGTGCCGAAGCATAACACTCAACTTTATGATACCGCCAAATCCCTCTATCCCGAAGTTGACTTTGCTGAATTTGAACCAATTCACAAAATAGAGACTTTCTATACACCACAAAATGAAGAAGACATAAAAGAGTTGTACAGAGACTTATTAAAATTCGGCTACATTGCTTCTGATACTAAATTTGAAACATTTGCCGGCATTTTCAATAAAAGCACATTCAGTAGTCCAATAAAATGGATAAAAACGCAACGACAGTTATCTTTTTTCGTCTACCTGGCATTTTATAAATTCAACAAAAAGGATCTATGGATAAAAGGAGAATGCTGTTTCAGCATTAACGGACATACCCCACATAAAGGATGTTTTGCATCAGGATATAGCTGGCTTAAGCGAGCAGGATGGCTGGACAGGTATGATGTCAAATTAAAAACTATTTGCGATAAGTTCAATCACACCATGAACACACCCGATGAAACAGCTACAGATAAACGGCTCATTCATACGAGTAAAATTGTATTCTACAGTCCCAATAGTGATGATACTATACATTCAATGTTCTCTGCACTGCTAAATGGCGGATATATTGACTCCGAAACGACATTTACCACATTCAAAGGGATATTTGACGAAACAATGTTTGAGCAGCCAATAGTATGGATGAAAACACAATCTTTATTAATGTATTTCGTCCACTTAGCCTTCAAACCACACAATCCCTATGACATATGGGTAAAGTGTGTAAATTGTTTCCGCTTGCAAAATGGCAAAGCTCCTAACAAACAGAGCATGGAAAGCAATTTCCGTTTTATTATCAAAAAGGGATTGCTGACAACATATGACACTTGCTTAAAATCCATTGCAGATAACTATCTTGGCTATAAAAACACAGCTATAGCTTCCTCCATGGAGGTAAGTAAAAGCACTTAATTCATTATATTATGACAAAGAAACTTTCTTTGCACCTCTCTCTTTTTGAAAAGAGTGATGCGCGGTATTCAAGGAACACCAGCGCAGACCGGTAAAGAAGGGCTATTCCGGTTGGTTAAGCAAGCCCAGGTATCATACAAAGAAGAAGTCGTAACACGGGAAAAAAGTTACAGGCGTTATGCTCTTGACTTTATTCATTCAAAACAGTTTCACGACGCATCAGACGCTTGGAGTAAGAATGAGCATCAAAAGAACTACTACACGGTAGTTGATCTTTTGAGAAATCATGAAAAACTTGTCCGCAGGTATTTTGAACAAGAAACATTTGAAGAGATTAATATCTCAATGCTACTTGGAGACTTTTATACTGCTGACCAGCAGGAAGTCGATATACCTATTAAATCTGACCGAACTGATTCTGGAAATTTTGAACTGAATGATTCAAATTTCTCTTTTAAACCATTGCTTGACAGACATACTCTTGACCTCATTGTGCAGCTCGCCAATGAGGTCTCTTTGTTTAAGGAGGTATTGAATGCCGATAACGTTGCCAACCGCTATGCCTCAGATACATTGCAGACAGTAACCTCCAGAAACAATACCAAGTTGGTACTGTTGTTGGACAAATTGGCTTCACACGATGTAATAAGCTATAATTGGCAATCGGTAATTGCCAAGAAACGACTTATAATCAGTTCCTCCGGAAAGAAATGCCTGAACCAACACGATATGTCGTCCACACTCAATCGAATAAAAGACATATCCCCTAATATTACAGAAAAGCAGTTGTTGGCTGTCATAGACAAATATATAGATCTAATCAAGAACAGAGAAGTGTAACAAAAGAATGATAATTTGTTGAGAATGACATTGATATTTATGTTGATACTCAATAATCTCAACACTATCGAACAAACACATTCATCTACCTTTGCCCTCCGTAATCGATTACCTACGGAGGGCAATTCCTTCCATTGTCAAATTTAACAATATCAATCAATGAGACATAGAAGAACAACAGATGAAAACAAAATGTTTTCCAAACTGGAGAACATGATTTCTATGATGACATCAGAGAAACCCTTTGAACGTATCCAATCATTAGAACGAAAAATCAATGAGATAGATAAAATTCAAGTTATTGAAAACAACATTGGACAATTGAACGAGCGTATATGGGCGGTAAAAGAGATACTGACCACAGCTGAAGCCTCTGCCTATCTTGGGGTGTCCGAAAGTTATATCTACAAGCTTACTTCGCTAAAAAAAATACCTCATTACAAGCCTAATGGGAAATTGGTGTATTTCAATAGGAAAGAACTTTGCGAATGGGCAATGAGGAATCAGATACAAACCGCCGTACAATCTTCCACTATAAATAAAAAGGGAATATGAATAGAAAAGAAATGGATTTATTGCTTTCCCGTTTGGAAGGTTTGAAATCACTCCTTGAAAACAATTCATTGGAAAGCTTTCAGCAAGAAATATTGAGGGTTGAAAATTTCTTAAAACGATTCGGCTCTTTATCCGAACTTTTATCCCATTTTGAAAATGTGGAAAAGATCGCTTATGCAGCAAAAGACTTTTTAAGCATAGATGAGGTAGCAGCTTATCTGCAAGTATCTAAAAGTTATGTCTATAAATTGACTATGAATAAAGAACTGACCGTATATAAACCCAATGGGAAGAACATATTCATTCTTAGGGATGACCTTAATCAATGGATAAAGCGAAATCCCTCGCTCTCAAATAGCGAAATAGAAAGAAAAGCCAATATCATTGCTTATACATTGGCACAGGAGAATAAAAATAAAACATCCAAAGGAGGAAGAAAACAATGCAAGCAGATATGATACAACCTAATAACTATCGGATAGACGAAGAAAAATACAAGTCTTTACTGAAATACATACGGCTTAGCGTTACCGAAAAGTATGAGTTCCCACAAGAGATTGTACAAATAGATGGAGTCACCATTGCTACAATAGGAAATTTCAGTGCTTCTACCGGTAAGCCTAAAAGCAAGAAGACATTCAATGTCAGTGCAATTGTCGCATCAGCTTTATCCGGGGAAGAAGTTCTCAAATATAAAGCAAAACTGCCTTCCTGTAAGAATAGAATCCTGTACATTGACACAGAGCAAAGCAAGTGCCATTGTCACAAGGTGCTTCATCGAATCCTCAAACTGGCAGGAATGCCTACCGATCAAGAAAATGACAGTATTCAATTTTTGGTCCTGCGAGAATATACTCCAGACCAACGGAGAGACATTATACGGTGGGCACTTCACGAAGAACAAAATATCGGACTTGTAATCATTGACGGCATTCGTGATTTAATCCATGATATAAATAGTCCCAGTGAATCGCTTGACATAATCAATGAATTGATGAGATGGTCAAGCTATTACGAATTGCATATCCATACCGTCTTACATCTAAATAAAGGTGATGACAATACAAGAGGTCATATCGGAACAGAACTGAACAACAAGGCGGAAACCATCCTGCAAGTATCAAAGAATAATGAAAATGGGAAAATAAGTGAAGTGAGAGCCATGCACATAAGAGACAGAGAATTTACACCTTTTGCATTTGAAATCGGAGATGACTCTCTTCCACACTTGGTAAAAGAACATCAATTCAAAAAAAATAAAATGGAAAAACAAATTTCATATACTGATTTGACCGAACAGCAACATCGTACCGCCTTAGAATCAATATTTGCAGGAAGTACATCGTATGGATATCAGACTTTGATTGAAGCTCTAAAAAAAGGGTATGAAAGCATTGGGTACTCAAGAGGAAGAAACACATTGGTAAACCTGTGTAAATTCCTGTTGGAAAATAATGCCATTAAAAAAAACGGTCGCGCTTACTCATACAACAGTTCATTCCATCTCTAACCAGTATAGTTTAGTTTGTGGATATATATAAGTAAACCATACTAATATGAATATCAAAGAAGCAAAACAGATACGGATTGTAGAATATCTGCGGATAGTCGGTTATTTTCCTGTTAATGTAAGGGGATGTCAGTATTGGTATCTCTCACCGCTGAGGGAAGAACGCACACCGTCCTTCAAAGTCAATGACAGTTTGAACGAGTGGTACGATTTCGGGCTATCAACCGGTGGAGACATTATTGAGCTTTGTAAATACCTCTATAAGACCAATAATATCAGCACAGTGCTATCACGCATCAGTGAGAATGCCATTGAAGTGCCGGGACAACAGTTGCAGAGTCGATCCTCCCGACCCTGCCCTGTTGAAGATGAGATGGAGAATGTAGAAGTGGTGGATTTGAACCACTATGCCCTGTTGTCTTATCTGCGTTCAAGAGGCATATGTGAAGAAGTCGGCAGAACCTATTGTAAGGAGATACACTATGAATTACGCAAACGTCACTATTTTGCCATAGCCTTTGAGAATAGCAAGGGGGGTTACGAAGTTCGCAATCCTTATTATAAAGGATGCATCAAAGGTAAGGACATATCCGTCATCAGGTACAACAGGGATGTCATCCAAAGACACGTCTGTGTTTTTGAGGGATTTGTAGATTTCCTTTCTTATTTAATGTTGCATAAAAAAGGAGATTTCCACATATGTATTGACCATCCGACCGATTTTCTTGTAATGAACTCCGTAAGCAACTTGAAAAAGTGCCTTGTCGAATTGGAGCAATATATTTCCATTCACTGTTATCTGGATAACGACCTCGCCGGGCAAAAGACTGTCGAGACCATTGCTGGAATTTACGGGGGAAAGGTAATCAACCACTCCGAAAGCTACTACAACTACAAAGACTTGAATGACTTTCTAAGAGGAAAAAGGCGTTAGTCTTTGTCTTCCCTCTGATAGTATATCACAACCATAGAAGGCTCTCCCTACCAAGGAGGGCTTTTCGTGTTTATATGCACTCGTAAAACGTCTAAAAGTCTTCCTAAAGTATGATATTTGAGTATGATTTCAGATTTTTATCCAAAAATATTTAAGATTCTGCCTGTTTTCTCTGATATTTTTCAGAGTATGAGAATATTGTATTTTCTTTGTATTCATACTTTAATCATATTCTAAATTCAGATTATAAAATATGAAAGCATACTTCATTTTTGTCCTTGTGCTGACCATAGCATATATCGTATATTATGCGATAATGATAACCAAAGACCTTCACGAAAACGGTGAAAAGAAAAAATCCGAGGAAGAAGAGTTCGACGTGAGCGAATTTGATGCAGAAGAAAGTATCAGTGTGGTGGAGAACGAGAAGGGATTCAATGTCGGGGACAACGAGTATGAGACACACTACGTTGATGAAACACAGTCTGTGTCGGACGAAAAAGAACCAGGCAGCGAAAAGCACAAGCAGGATGTAGTTGAAGCAATCAACCACAGGATTGAGGAAAAAATGGAAGAGACACATGCCACTTTCTCCAACCCTTACAATTCCGCAGAGCTATACAAATTGATGATGGGAAAAGGTCTTGGCAACTCCCCATCCAACGGAGGTGTAACCATAAAACCGGCAATAGACGAACTATGACAGGATGGAACATCAAAAAAACAATAACTCCAATCTTCATGCTGCTGCCTTGTGTGGTATTCGCAAAGAGCGGCAGCGTGAATTACTCCTGGGGCGCAGACGCATTGGCTTCGATGCACGACTTTGTCGTAACGATGATGATGTACGTCCAATATATCATTTATGCGATTGCAGGAGGTTTTGCGGTCATAGCCGCATTCCAGATATACATCAAAATGAACACGGGCGAAGACGGAATCACCAAGCATATCCTCACACTGGTCGGAGCATGCCTTTTCATTATCGGGGCTTCCATCGTATTCCCGGCATTCTTCGGCTACCGAATTTAGAGAATCACGAGTGTAAAACAATCAATAAAGTTCAATTAAAACAAGACCAGAGCATGTTTGAAAAAGTAAAACAATTCGCAAAGAAGATTGCTACCTCCAAGAAAGCGCAGATAACCTGCCTAATGATGGTGTGTGGTGTAACCGCAATGATGGCACAGACCACCGCTGGAGACTATTCGGCTGGTACAGCGGCATTGACCCAGGTGAGCGAGGAAATCGCCAAGTATGTTCCAATTGTGGTAAAACTGTGCTACGCCATTGCCGGCGTGGTTGCAGTAGTAGGTGCAATCTCGGTTTACATCGCGATGAATAACGAGGAACAGGATGTGAAGAAGAAGATCATGATGGTGGTCGGAGCCTGTATCTTCTTAATTGCGGCAGCCCAGGCACTTCCTCTGTTTTTCGGTCTCTCTTAAAGCACAGGCGGTATGGACGGCCGAGAGGAACACTATCCCGATTATCCATTATTCAAGGGGCTTCAACGTCCCCTTGAATTTATGGGTATTCAAGGACGATACATCTATTGGGCGGCAGCTACGATAGGCATTGCCATAGTCGGCTTTATCACAGCCTACTGTCTGGCAGGATTCGTTCTCGCACTGATTGTACTGGCAGTTACCGTAACAAGCGGTGCCGGACTGATTCTGTTCAAGCAGCGCAAGGGGCTACACAGCAAACGACAGGAACGAGGAGTGTTCATCTATGCCTATTCCAAGAAAATGTAACAGAAAACCATTTGACCATGAATGGATATATTGAATGTTGAACGTGGGTAGGCTTGTCCTTTGATTAGGTCAGCCTGCCCTTAATTGTAAATAACCGAATGATTACATACATCTTCCTGATTTTTATTGCCATTTGCACAGGTATGGCCATTTCGGTCTATGCCTTTGGTACGGGAGGCAAGCGGAAACGGATATTCCAGGACATCTATTTCTCCGTGGAAGATGCGGACGGTATCGGTGTGATATATACCAAGACAGGCGAATACTCCGCTGTGCTGAAAGTGGAGAATCCGGTGCAGAAGTATTGTGGTAACATCGATGCCTATTACGAGTTCACCCAACTCTTTACCGCCATAGCACAGACATTGGGAGAAGGATACGCCCTACACAAGCAGGATATTTTTGTAAAAAAAAGCTTTGAGGGAATGAACGGTGAGGAACGTGAATTTCTCTCTTCGTCTTATTTCCGTTACTTCAACGGCAGACTCTACACCGACAGCGAATGTTATCTGACCATCACTCAGGAATCCAAGAAGAGCAGCCTGTTTTCATACGACAGCAAGAAATGGCGTGATTTCCTTGTAAAGATACGCAAGGTGCATGACCAGTTGCGTGATGCAGGTGTTCAGATAAAGTTTCTGGGCAAACAGGAAGTCAGCGACTATGCAGACCGCTACTTCGCCATGAATTTCAGAGACAAGGTAGTCTCCATGACCAATTTTAAGGTGGATGACGAATGTATCTCTATGGGCGACAAGCGTTGCAAGGTATATAGCCTTGTGGATGTGGATAGCGTAAGCCTGCCTTCCGTCATCCGTCCTTACATGAATATGGAGGTCAATAACAGCAGTATGCCAATGGATTTGGTATCAGTAGTATCATCCATACCTAATACCGAAGCCGTGGTGTATAACCAGATGATATTCATTCCCAACCAAAAGAGGGAACTGGCCTTGCTTGACAAAAAGAAAAACCGCCATGCAAGTATGCCCAATCCTGGCAACCAGATGGCAGTCGAGGACATCAAGCGTGTGCAGGAAGTGGTGGCACGAGAGAGCAAGCAATTGGTATATACCCACTACAACCTTGTGGTAGCCATATCTGCAAAGACTGACATCCACAAATGCACGAACCATCTGGAAAACAGTTTTTCGAGGATGGGTATCCACATATCCAAGAGAGCCTATAACCAGTTGGAACTGTTCGTCAATTCCTTTCCCGGCAACTGTTATGGCATGAATCCGGAGTATGACCGTTTCCTCACTTTAGGAGATGCGGCCACCTGTCTGATGTACAAGGAGCGCATCCTGCATAGCGAGAAGACACCTTTGAAGATCTATTATACGGACAGGCAAGGCGTACCTATAGCTATCGACATCACAGGAAAAGAGGGTGCGGAAAAACTGACCGACAACAGCAATTTTTTCTGTTTGGGGCCTTCGGGAAGCGGCAAGAGTTTTCATATGAACAGCGTGGTGCGCCAGCTTCACGAGCAAGGCACTGATGTAGTCATGGTAGATACCGGTAATTCATACGAGGGATTGTGTGAATACGTTGGAGGCAAATACATCTCCTACACGGAGGAACGCCCAATTACCATGAATCCGTTCCGCATCAACCGACAGGAGCTGAACGTGGAGAAGACCGGCTTCCTGAAAAACCTCGTCCTACTGATCTGGAAAGGGAGCCAAGGAACTGTCACCAAGACAGAAGACAGACTGATAGAACAGGTTATCACAGAGTATTATGACACCTACTTCAACAAGTTCAACGGCTTTACACCGCCCCAAAGGGAAGATTTACGCAAAAGTCTCCTGATTGACGAGCGTAACAAAGGCGGCAATCATTCCGAAAACGAAGCGGAACTGAACGCACGGATAGAAAAAGTTATCAACGAGATAGAGCGAAGAAGAAAGGAACTGAAAGTGGAATCATTATCATTCAACACATTCTATGAGTTCTCCGTACAGCGTATTCCCGACATCTGTAACGAGAACTGCATTTTGGGGATAGACTTTTCTACCTACCGCTATATGATGAAAGACTTCTACCGAGGCGGTAATCACGAAAAGACCCTGAACGAGAATATGGACAGTTCGCTATTTGATGAGACCTTCATCGTCTTCGAGATCGATTCAATAAAAGATGACCCGCTCCTGTTCCCCTTAGTAACGCTCATCATTATGGACGTGTTCCTGCAGAAGATGCGCATCAAGAAAAATCGCAAGGTACTGGTAATTGAAGAAGCCTGGAAAGCCATCGCTTCCCCACTTATGGCGGAATATATCAAGTTTATGTACAAGACCGCTCGAAAGTTCTGGGCAAGTGTAGGTGTAGTCACACAGGAAATCCAGGACATAATCGGATCTGAAATCGTAAAGGAAGCTATCATCAACAATTCCGATGTGGTGATGCTGCTTGACCAAAGCAAATTCCGTGAACGCTTCGACACCATCAAGGCGATACTCGGACTGACCGATGTGGACTGTAAGAAAATATTCACCATCAACCGTCTGGAAAACAAGGACGGACGCAGTTTCTTCCGTGAAGTCTTTATCCGCCGTGGTACGACCAGCGGAGTCTATGGCGTGGAAGAACCGCATGAGTGCTATATGACCTATACCACGGAACGTGCGGAAAAAGAGGCGTTGAAACTCTACAAAGCAGAGCTGCAATGCAGCCACAAGGAAGCCATCGAGCGGTATTGTGCCGACTGGGATGCTTCCGGAATAAACAAATCCCTGCCGTTTGCCCTAAAAGTGAACGCTGCCGGGAAAGTATTGAATCTTCATCACCCAAAGACAAAACAACAATGAAACGATTCGCTCTCATAATAATGACAATAGCCACGATTTTCGCCCAACAAGCCCACGCCCAGTATTACAGCGTAAACATTGATACGAAGACCGTGGCCGCCATGGTTGCAGCATACGGCACGGGTGCCGTTGCGGAAGCCTATTATGACGAGCAGGTACAAGCTATCCTGAAACACTACAAGGCTTCGGAAGTGGCTACAGCCGGTATATTCGCAAGCAAATTTTTGGAGCGCAAAGCACTCACTGATTTGGGTATTTGGAGCAGTGCTACGGAAAATTACTACTACCGCAGGATTTATCACTTGGTGGCACACAAGATTATCCCCAAGACATGGATTGTCGCCAAGTTGATGCTCCGATCCCCTCAGACCGCCCTTCATTGGGGCAGCTATCTGATGAAAGTGTGTGATGACACTAAATCACTCTGTATGCAATTTGAGAGCGTTGTCACCAACAGTACCTTGTCATTTTCAGACATCGCCTTTTTGGAGTTCAACGAAGAGATAGCCGCTATCTTGAAACTATCGGAAATCGGCAATGTGGATTGGGAACGCCTCTTTGACGACCTATCCAAAGTTCCGGGCAATTTCACGAAAGAGAATCTGAAAGCCGATTTGGACAAACTCTACCAAATGGGAGCCGGTCTTGCCACTTCGGGTATCACCAACATTGGTAACGCCCTTTTGCAACAAAACTCTTTCCATGAGCTGATGAACGGCAAGATCAGCAAGGTCATCAACATCTATGAGCATTACAGCGGTCTCTTCGAGCAGTTGGAAGACAATGCAGGACAGACCATACTCGGTATCGTGGGTGGTCCGGACAATGTGGCCGGATTATTCAAATTCAGTGATTATAACCTTTCTTCATGGATTACTGACTATTTGGACGAAACTGCAGGAAATTACTATACCCAGCGATGGTATATTGCTAAACGTGACCGTGGCAGTGTATCTCTTTGTGATTATTTTCCTCCTACCGATGACAAGAGTATTCTTGAAGGTGGAGAATGGACTCGCTTTCAGACAAACGATCCGAACTTCTATCCCAATGCCACACAACGGGAGCAGGCACTTTCTAATTCAGAGCGTTATGCCGGATGGTCAAGAAGCAGAGTGCAACAGCTCAACAATGCCAATGACGGCTTCAATTACATCATCAATTATTATCAGTCAAGTTATATCATTAAAAAAGGAAAGAAACAGACCAAGAAAGCCTACGCCTATGAAATCCACGTAACTAAGAAGTGGGATAATGAAGAAGTTGTTTATGATGATTTATTCGACTCCTACTCTATGGACTTGAACACTTTCAAAGCACAACTGAATGCACTTTTGTCAGAGTTTAATGAAAACGAAGACGGTTACGTCTATTATATCGCTTCAGACAGCCGGAACTATTACCAGGCAACCAATGAAGAGAAACTGAAAGGATGTGAGACGGTAACAATCAGTGTCACCTGTTCGGACGGTGCGACACTTGGGCAAGGAACAACCCAGTACAAGTGCCGGAAATGCGGAAGTACGCTCAATGCCCATTCCAAGGAGTGCGCAATGAAGACTACAGCCGAAAGCGAGGAACTTGACTTATCAGAACTCGATGCCATGCAGCGGGAAGCGGACAACAAGGTTTACGCGCTCCAGTCCCAAATATCCGCATTGGAAAAGGAAAATGAATCGCTTATCAAACAGATTGCCAATGCCAGTGTGGAGGATGCCGTTCCTCTCCGTCAGAAATATAATGAGAACAAGGCGGAAATAGAGAGACTGAAGCCGGAGCTTGCCACCTGGCAACAGAAACAGGCTGAAATTGCACAGGCAAAAGAAGAAGCCCAAAGTGACAACAATGTACAAACCGATGACTACTACCGCATACCGGCAATCATGCAGGACTGCAAATCAGCTTACAACATCACCTGGCAGGATAACGGATCGTGGAACGGCTACACCTTTACCAGAAAAGGGACGATACCCAATATTAACGGTATCATCACGTTCAGGGCAATACTGAAAATCGCACGCAAGCCGAAATATTTTCTGGGTATCAAGATACATAGAGCCATCCTGCAAATCTCGTGGGACTTGACCACGGAATATTCCGATACCCACGTAGTGGAAGTGATGACACTCGATCCCAGCATGAGCGAAAAGGAGAAGACAAAGTTAGTCAACGACCGTATAGCCGAGATTGCGAAAGAATATCCGAAATGCAAGATAACCACGGAATATGCCCGGACAGCCTCGCAGGAAGATACGAAGACAAATGACATGTACCATCTGCTTTGGTCAAGCGACCGTTTAGAGATTGCCCGTGAAGTGGATTCCCGGCTTACGAAGATTTATGCCGATTTGGTGTCCTTGGAGAAGATGATGCACTACAAACGCAGTATCATTGACGTGCTGAAGGATGTGCTACCCCCAATCAATGACGAAGAAGGGCGCAGGCTGTCCCTTGTGGAAGAATGCCACGACCGATGGATGGAGAACGCAAGAAACAAAAAGATCAAGGAGGGTAAGCAATGAACACAGGCAGAACATACATATTCGGACTGATATTCATGCTGCTTGTCCCTTTGACCGCAAAGGGACAGTGGAGTTTTGACATAGGCACGGTGGAAGCCTACATAAACGACCATAAGCAACAGCGCAGCCTGTTGCTGGCCCGCTCTACATTGGAACACAGCAACAAACTTCTGCACGAATACAGCCGTAAGGAGACTGTCGGTTACAAAGAGTTGAACGTGGATTTGGATAAATACACCAGAGCCTTCGATGTGATTGACGTGATGTACCAGTCACTACGCACGGCGTTGAATATCCATTCCACCTATCGGGAAGTCAGTGACAGAATCTCTGACTACAAGGCGATGCTTGAAGATTTCAACGAAAAAGTCATCAAACGGAAGCACATTGAGTTGGCAGATACGCTGATACTCTCCATCAATGTCAGAGCCATACGGATGATAGCTCAGGAGGGAGAATACCTCTACAAGTCCGTGAGCGATTTGGTATTGTACGCCACAGGAGCGGCCGCCTGTTCCACTTCGGATTTACTGATGGTGTTGAACAGCATCAACTATTCTTTAGACACTATTGAAAGGCATCTGAACAGGGCCTACTTTGAGACATGGCGGTACATACAAGTCCGTATCGGCTATTGGAAAGAGAAAGTCTATCGCACCAAAAGCAAACGGGAACTTATTGACGATGCTTTCGGCAGGTGGAGGCAATCGGGAAAACTGGATTATTGATAATGAAAAAACAGAGAAATATATGAAATGGATATGGACAACAGTAATGATGATGGCTGTGACAATCGGAGCGAAAGCCCAATATGTCACTTACAACCACGATTCGCCCAAGATGAATCAGATTACAGTGGGAGAAACCGGAGCCGGTGCTCTCAAACCTGAACTTTATTACACGTTGCTGCACAACAAATACAAGAAAACGGCAGCAGTAAAGAACAAGCTCGCATTCCGCACGACGGCAGGCGTGGCTTCCTATCAGCAAGTAGATGAAGCGGAAGCCATAGATTCCGCACTCACAAGCAGAGCCAAGATTGAAGCCTTGAATGTGGCAGACCGACAGGTTGATCTTGCCTGGCTTGCGGAAAAGGACAAGGTAGAATCCCAGATGCGGCAGTTTCAGAAGAACATAGACCGCATATTGCTGACAGGTGGCTCACCAAAAGAAAAAGAACGCTGGAGCGACTACTACCAGCTATATCAATGCGCCATCAAAGCGACAAAGGATGCCTATATGCCCAATGCAGAGCGGAAACGACAGTATCTGCAAATCTATGCCGATGTCTCCAAACAGAATGATGTGCTGGTCAAATACCTCGTCCAGTTGAGAAACCGCAATGCCACGAAAAATCTCCTTTCGGCAAGCAGTAATCGCTCGATAGACAAGAGAAACATTATCAGTAATGCCATGAGCCGCTGGAATGAATCCCGGTCAGTAGTACGAGGGTCGCAAAGCGATGGCGGAAGCGGTGACGGAGACAGTAATGAGAGTGTGAACAGATAATTACAGAATGATAAACAAATAGATAAATGGCAAGCGGAGATATACTTTCAGACTTCGGCATCAATCTGCTTGAAGAAGAGATAGATGACGTAATTTTTCAAACCAACGAGTTCCTGACAGACGCCACCTTTACAGGTTCTCAAGGACCATTTTGGTGGATATTGCAGATGTGTATGGCACTCGCAGCCCTGTTCGCCATTATTATGGCGGCAGGTATGGCGTATAAGATGATGGTCAAGAACGAACCGTTGGATATTATGAAGCTGTTCAAGCCGTTGGCAATTTCCATCATTCTCTGTTGGTGGTATCCACCAGCAGACACAGGAATGGTAAACAGTGGCAGTAACTGGTGCGTGCTGGACTTTCTGTCCTATATCCCGAACTGCATCGGTTCTTATACGCACGACCTGTATCAGGCAGAAGCCACACATATTGAGGATAAATTCCAGGAGGTGCAACAACTCATTTTTGCGAGAGACACGATGTACACCAGCCTGCAAGCACAGGCAGACGTGGCACACAGTGGCACTTCCGACCCCAACCTGATAGAAGCCACTATGGAACAAACAGGTGTGGACGAAGTGACCAATATGGAGAAAGATGCAGCCAAACTATGGTTCACCTCTCTCACATCGGGAATCGTGGTAGGAATAGATAAAATCGTGATGCTCATAGCCCTAATTGTATTTCGAATCGGGTGGTGGGCAACGATTTACTGCCAGCAAATCTTGCTCGGAATGCTGACGATATTCGGTCCGATACAGTGGGCATTCTCGCTATTGCCCAAGTGGGAAGGAGCCTGGGCTAAATGGCTGACAAGGTATCTGACAGTACATTTTTATGGTGCGATGCTCTACTTCGTCGGGCTTTATGTGCTGTTACTTTTCGACATCGTGCTTTGTATACAGGTAGAGAACCTGACAGCCATCACAGTCAGCGAGCAGACTATGGCTGCCTATCTACAAAACAGCTTCTTCTCCGCAGGCTATCTGATGGCGGCAAGCATTGTCGCCTTGAAATGCCTGAACCTCGTACCCGACTTGGCAGCATGGATGATTCCTGAAGGAGACACCGCTTTCTCCACCCGAAATTTCGGTGAGGGTGTGGCACAGCAGGCTAAGATGACTGCGACAGGTGCAATCGGCACATTGGCAAGATAAGATTGACCAACAATTAAACAGAATAAAGAAATGAAATTACAAAAGAAAATTGACAAATGGCTGAAGGACGAGAAGTTTGTGACCTTTGCCAACAAGCGTTTGAAAGACGAGATTTTACACGTACCTGAAAACCATCATCTTGACCCTAAACACGACGAGTTGGAAGAGGGCTTTGACAATTACGACTGCTATGCAGCTCCTTTGGCGACATACCTGACCTATCGTTTGCAACTGGCCAAATGTAGCAGAAATACCAAGAAACGCGAACGAGGCATTTGGTGGGTGTATGTACAAGTCCATATACTGGGATTCTACACCAAAGTGTTCGCTTGTGAGTTTGAAAATTTGGTCAGGATGGTTAATGAAGAGATTATGCTCATACTCCACAGTGAATATACCCAAAGTTTAAGAGCACTAAGACAGTAAGGTATGGTTATCAAGAATCTGGAAAATAAAATCAAACTGGTAGGCATTATCTGTTCGCTCTTCCTTGCCGGCTGCATCATCATCAGCGTGGGCAGTATCTGGACGGCAAGGACGATGGTGGCAGATGCACAACAAAAAGTATATGTATTGGACGGCAACGTGCCTATACTGGTCAACCGTACTACCATAGAAGAAACCCTCGATGTGGAAGCCAAGAGCCATGTGGAGATGTTCCACCACTACTTCTTTACGCTTCCGCCGGATGACAAATACATCCATTACACGATGAACAAGGCGATGTATTTAGTGGATGAGACTGGATTGGCACAATACAACACTCTCAAAGAGAAAGGATTTTACTCCAACATTTTAGGAACGAGTGCCGTCTTTTCAATCTATTGCGACAGCATTGCTTTTGACAAAGGGAAAATGGAGTTCACCTACTATGGCCGTCAGCGTATCGAGCGCAGGAGCAATATCCTGATGCGTGAATTAGTGACGGCAGGACAGCTCAAACGAGTGCCCCGAACAGAGAACAATCCGCATGGGCTGCTGATAGTGAACTGGCGTACCCTTCTCAACAAAGACATCGAACAGAAAACGAAAACAACTTATTAAAACATACAGTTATGAACATCAAAGGATTCCGCAGGATGCTGGTCGGCGAGAAAATGCCTGACAAGAACGATCCTCAATATAAAGAGCGGTATGAACGTGACATGAATGCAGGGCGCAAGCTCGCCAAGGCAACACGCATAGACAAGATGGCGGCAAAGATACAGAAGTTTGCCAACAGGAACAAGATCCTGTTCTTGGTCATGGTATTCGGCTTTGTCATCGGCACATTCACATTCAACATATACCGTTTGGCAAAAGCCTACCACCATGGCCAGGAAACAAGAAGTGCCACGGAAGTACAGGACAGCCTGCTCAGGAAACGACACAAGGATTTGGTAACACCCATAGTAGAACCCCGACAATCAGAACAGCGATGAAGAATATATTTGAGAAAATCAATTTCAAGCAGCCGAAATACATACTTCCTGCCATTCTGTACATACCATTGCTGGCCGCCTCGTATTTCATTTTTGACCTGTTCAATACGGGGAAAACGGAGATACCCGACAAAAACCTCCAGACAACGGAGTTCCTGAACCCCGACCTGCCCGATGCCACGATTAAGGGAGGAGACGGTATCGGAAGCAAATATGAGAACATGGCAAAATCGTGGGGAAAGATAGCCGATTACACGGCGGTTGACAATATAGAACGAGAAGAACCCGATGATGACAAAGAAAAATACGAATCACAGTACAGCCAGGACGAAGTCGCCCTCTTGGGCGAACTGGAACAGCAGAAAGCGTTGGCCGCAGAAACAGCCGAAGCCGGAACGAGAGAACAGGAAGCCCTCAAAGAGTTGGAACGTGCCCTTGCCGAAGCAAGGCTGAAAGCACAAGAGCAGGTTGCACCGATTATGGAAGACAGCCTTGAAGAGAAAACCGACACCCCTGTTGGCGTCAGCGGAACCATCAAGGAAGACAGCCGTGCCGTAAGTGCACCATCCGATACCGAAAAGCCGGGTGAAATGGTCAAGAAGGTCAAAGTACCTTCCGATTATTTCAATACCATTGCTCACAACGAACACGAGCCGAACCTTATCAAGGCAATCATTGACGAAAATGTCAAAGCCGTGGAAGGCAGCCGTGTTAGGCTTCGTCTGTTGGATGATGTGGAGATAAACGAGACGGTGGTCAAAAGCGGTTCCTACCTCTATGCCATTATGAGCGGCTTTTCCTCGCAAAGGGTAAAAGGGACTATCAGCAGTGTACTTATGAACGATGAAATCATCAAGGTCAGCCTTTCCCTTTACGATACCGACGGACTGGAGGGATTATATGTGCCGTCCAGTTCCTTCCGGGAGACCGCAAAGGATGTAGCCAGCGGAGCGTTCAACAGCAACATGAGCATGAACACCGGTAGTAACGGAAACAATCTGACCCAATGGGGTATGCAGGCTATTCAGGATGCCTACCAGAAAACCAGCAACGCCATTAGCAAGAACATCAAGAAGAACAAGGTCAATCTGAAATACGGCACGTTTGTCTATATCATCAACAGCCAAGAGAAAAAATAAAACAAAGTAAATAATCCATTCAAAGATTAGAGATATGAAGATTATCAAAACTATCTGCATTGGAGTTATGTCAGTGTTCTCATACATACCTACTTTCGCCCAGCAGACTTACGAGGAATTGGAACAATTGACCGTTAACGAACAGGTAACGACTGTCATTACCGCTTCCGAGCCAATCCGTTTCGTGGATATTTCCACGGACAAGGTGGTTGGAGATCAACCTATAAACAACACCATTCGTTTGAAACCCAAAGAAACTGGACATGAAGACGGAGAAGTGTTGGCTATCGTTACCATAATCACGGAACGCTACCGCACCCAGTATGCACTACTCTATACTACAAGAATGCAGGAAGCTGTAACTGATAAGGAAATAGAGTTCCGAGAGCGAAACGCTTACAACAATCCGGCTGTCAGCATGTCAATGTCAGATATGACTCATTATGCCAGACGAATATGGAACTCCCCTGCCAAGTACCGCAATGTGATCAGCAGAGAACACCGTATGAATATGAGACTGAACAATATCTATGCGGTCGGAGATTACTTTTTTATAGATTTCTCCATAGAGAACAAAACAAACATCCGCTTTGATATTGACGAGATTCGGGTAAAACTTGCCGACAAAAAAGTAGCTAAAGCGACGAATGCCCAAATCATAGAACTGATACCGGCATTGGTTCTTGAACAGGCGAAATCATTCCGTTACGGCTATCGCAATGTGATTGTGGTCAAGAAAATGACCTTCCCCAACGACAAGGTGCTTACCATTGAAATGACAGAGAAACAGATAAGCGGCAGGAACATACGTCTGAATATCGACTATGAGGATGTGCTTTCAGCCGATTCGTTCAACCGTGTATTGCTGGAGGAAGAATGATGAAAAAGATATTATTGGCATTGATGGCAGTCATCGCTTTTACCGTGAGCGGCAGAGCGCAAAGCAACAGTGACCGCCTTTCATTAGGAATGGGCTGTCTGTATCAAAACGGATTGGATCTCACCCTCTCTTACGAACATGAGGGCAAATATCACCATACTTGGGAGTTTTTCGCCAACGGCTACATCAAGTGGGCTGAATGCGCTTCCTGCAAGCATATCTGTCCCGAATCATTCTGGAAGAATTACCGCAGCTATGGGTTCGGTATCGCCTACAAGCCCTGTGTGGTACGTGGGCGTAACCATTACGGCAATGTCCGTATCGGTGCATCGGCAGGAAGTGATACCCATCGTTTCTTGGGAGGCATCCACCTCGGATATGAGCACAATTATGTATTGCGTGGTGGCTGGCAGTTGTTCTGCCAGGTCAAGACCGATTTGATGATAAAAGGCGAAGACCTGTTCCGCACAGGTATTGTCTTAGGTGTAAAATTACCATTAAACTAAAGGAAAGATGAAAAAGAAGATATACAACAAAATAGGTAGACTGGTCGGGATATTGGTCATCACCGCTTTATTCGTGGCTTGTGACGAACACCGGGATTTTCCGGACACGGCAATGAAGCCCTGTCATATCCTATGCACGGACGGAAAAGTATTGTCGGTATCGGACTTCAGGAAATCCGAAAAACAGCCCATTGCCGTGGTATTCCATATCAATCACGATGAGAACACCGAGGGCAACGGTTATGCCGTTTATTTGTGGAATTTGGAGTCATTGTCTTTTGCCGACAGCATAGGTGTAAAACAAAACACTTCCGCTGACATAACCGCATTAGACGGATTTGAAAACACTTTTGCCCTATTGGGTGCGAGAGAAACATCCTCGCCACTGGCAGAGAAAGTTTTTGATTTGTGGAGATATGGTCAATCCGCCTATGTCCCTTCAGTGGCACAGATGCGCTTGCTTTATCATGCCAAGGAGCAAATCAATCCTGTTATCAAGATGTGCGGTGGCGACACGCTGTCCGTTGAAGCCGATGATTGCTGGTATTGGACAAGTACAGAGGTCAATGAACAACAGACCGCCAAGGCATGGCTCTATTCTATGGGAAGCGGAACGATTCACGATACACCTAAAATACAGGCTCATAAATCAAGGGCAATCATCACATTGAGAGATTGAAAAACGGATTATAAAGGAATTAGCGAATAATAGAAATGGAAGAAAGTAAAGAATTACAAGGTTTTTACAAAATATTCCGCTCGATCATCTATATCTCCATTCTGATGGAGTTCTTCGAGTATGCCATTGACCCTGTCATGCTCGACCATTGGGGAGGCATCCTCTGCGACCTACACGGACGCATCAAACGATGGGTGATATACAATGACGGAAATCTTGCGTACAGTAAACTTGCCACGTTCCTGCTTATCTGCATCACCTGTATAGGCACGAGGAACAAGAAGAAACTGGAGTTCAATGGCCGCAAGCAAGTCCTCTATCCTATTATAGCAGGTATAGGGCTGATTGTGCTTTCCGTATGGCTGTACGGTTATCTGATGGAAACAAGGCTTTATTCCTTGCGCCTGAACATCTGGCTCTATATGATTACCTCCGTGGTCGGCGTAGTACTGGTTCACATCGCCCTTGACAATATCTCCAAATTCCTCAAAGAGGGTTTGCTCAAAGATCGCTTCAACTTTGAAAATGAAAGTTTCGAGCAATGCCGGGAGTTACAGGAAAACAAATACTCGGTCAATATCCCCATGCGCTATTATTACAAGGGCAAGTTTCGTAAAGGTTGGGTTAACATCAGCAATCCTTTCCGTGGTACATGGGTGGTCGGCACTCCCGGTTCCGGTAAGACTTTCTCCATCATAGAACCGTTTATCCGTCAACACTCCGCAAAGGGTTTCGCGATGGTCGTATATGACTACAAATTTCCAACATTAGCAACAAAACTCTACTACCATTATAAGAAAAACCAGAAACTAGGCAACCTGCCCAAAGGCTGCAAATTCAACATCATTAATTTCGTAGATGTAGAATACAGCCGCCGGGTAAATCCTATTCAGTTGAAATACATCAACAACCTCGCTGCTGCATCCGAAACTGCAGAAACACTGCTTGAATCTTTGCAAAAAGGCAAGAAAGAAGGAGGCGGTGGCAGTGACCAGTTCTTCCAGACCTCCGCTGTCAACTTCCTGGCAGCCTGTATCTATTTCTTTTGTAACTGGGGCAAAGAGCCATACGACAAGGATGGCAATATCCTCATGGCAGAAAAGGCACAGGACAAGCAAACCAAACGTATGATACCTACCGGACGTGTATTCAACCCCGCAGGTGAAGAAGTGGAGCCGGCTTATTGGCTCGGAAAGTATTCTGATATGCCTCATATTCTTTCTTTCCTTAATGAGAGTTATCAGACCATCTTTGAAGTATTAGAGACAGATAACGAGGTGGCTCCGTTGCTTGGTCCGTTCCAAACTGCTTTGAAAAATAAAGCAATGGAACAATTGGAGGGTATGATTGGTACGCTACGTGTCTATACCTCGCGTCTTGCTACCAAGGAAAGCTATTGGATATTCCACAAAGATGGAGATGATTTCGATTTGAAAGTCTCTGACCCCAATAATCCCTCTTACCTATTGATTGCCAATGACCCGGAAATGGAAAGTATAATCGGGGCATTGAACGCCCTTATCCTCAATCGTTTGGTTACAAGAGTAAATACCGGACAAGGTAAGAATATCCCGGTAAGCATTATCGTGGATGAGTTGCCGACCCTGTATTTCCACAAGATAGACAGACTAATTGGTACAGCACGCAGTAATAAAGTGTCAGTGGCATTAGGATTTCAAGAACTGCCACAGCTTGAAGCTGACTACAGCAAGGTAGGAATGCAGAAGATTATCACAACTGTCGGCAATGTAGTCAGTGGATCAGCCCGTTCCAAAGAGACATTGGAATGGTTATCATCCGATATCTTCGGCAAGGTGGTACAGCTCAAAAAAGGTGTGACCATTGACCGGGACAAGACCTCTATCAACCTCAATGAGAATATGGACAGCCTTGTTCCGGCATCCAAAATCTCTGATATGCCTACAGGTTGGATATGCGGACAGACAGCACGAGACTTCGTAAAGACAAAGACCGGTACAGGAGGTTCTATGAACATTCAGGAAAGTGAAGAGTTCAAGACTTCAAAGTTCTACTGCAAGACAGACTTTGATATGGATGAAATCAAAAAGGAGGAAGCAGGATATGTTCCTCTCCCTAAGTTCTACACTTTCAAATCAAGGGATGAACGAGAGCGCATCCTCTACAAAAACTTCGTGCAGGTTGGCGAGGATGTGAAATCGATGATAAAGGAAATACAACAATATAAAGTTAAATAAATATGTGATATGGCATCAATTAAATTAAAGTTTAGAGTGTCCTCTCTCCCTGAGAAAGAGGGCACTTTGTATTTTCAGATTATTCATGAACGAGTTGTCAAACAAATCGGTACATCCTATCGGATATTTGAATCCGAATGGGATAAACAACGTAATGATATAGCCCATCTCTCGCTTATAACTCCCGACCGACTAAATATCATAAAGTCAATTCGAGAGAAACTTGCGTGGGATAAAAACCGACTGAATAAAATCATTCAAAAGCTGGGAAAAAACGGGAATTGTTTTTCTACAGACGAAATCATACATGAATATTTTGTACAGTCATCGGACAAAACAACTGTTTTTGAGTACATCAAAATCCAAATGACACGATTAAAAATTGCCGGAAAAGAACGGACAAGCGAAACTTACAAGCAAATGCTTTTTAGTTTTATGAAGTTCCGCAGTGGAGAAGACTTGAGTTTTGATATGGTTAACGAGGGCTTGATTTTCCAATATGAAAGTCATATGCGCATATCTGATTTATGCCGAAATACAACATCTTTTTATTTAAGAATTTTCCGCAGTATCTATAACCGTGCTGTAGAAGATGGACTTACGGAACAAAGTTATCCCTTTAAACGAGTTTATACAGGAGTTGACAAGACTTCCAAACGCGCCATCAATCTAAAGGAAATCAAAAAGATTAAGGATTTGGATTTGAGTCAAATGCCTGCCCTTGATTTTGCAAGAGATATATTTCTATTCTCTTTTTATACGCGTGGAATGTCATTCGTTGATATTGCATATCTGAAAAAGAAAAATCTTGTAAACGGATTTGTTGTATATAACAGACGCAAAACAGGACAACAGTTAGTTATAAAATGGGAAAAGTTCATGGATGATATTATTGTCAGGCACCCTAATGAGCAAAGTACATTTCTACTGCCGATTATTACAAGAGAGGATGGTACGGAAAGAAAACAATATCTCAACAGCATGTTGCTTATCAACAAGCATCTTAAGAAGATAGCAGAACTTGCAAAGATAAATATACCATTAACAATGTACGTGGCTCGTCATTCATGGGCAAGTATTGCTCAATCTCAAAACATCCCGATGAGAGTTATCAGCCTTGGTATGGGACACGATAATGAGGAAACCACAAGAATCTATCTTGCTTCTATCCAAACCTCCGTAATCGACAGTGCAAACAATAAAATACTAAACCTATTAGACAAAGGGAAATAAAGTCACATTCATTGGAAGTATCAATGAACGTCGGATGTGAGCATAGACATAAAATATTGTTTAGCAGAAGTTTCTACTCTTACATAGAGTACATAAATCATCTGCAAAGGTACAAACTTATTTGCAGATAGTATGCTTTTGTTTGCAAAATTTTTACGGGGGGGGTAAAATGTTTGGCGGTGTGATTCAAACATTTACTTAATATGATACAAAATCAAGCATTTATAATCGTGTACGCACTCTATGTAAGAGTGAGACAAACAACAGCCCAAAATAACAGAGTAATATGGCATATTTATTAATAGCAAATTCAGGCATACACATTACAACTTTTCCTTTGGAAATCAGAATAAAGGAAAAGTTTAGTTTGTGGTTTCACGAGTGGTATGATACTACAAATGGCGAATGGATTCTTGATTTAGCCCATGAAGTAACAACAGAAACTAATAGGTACTTTTTTAAGAAAAAAAAGCTCTTTGATAATGGATTCTTATCAGAGGCCACTGGCTGTGGAGACATTGATGTTAGTTCTTTAGCTGAAGAGGGTATAATCCCCTTGATGATTGATGAAGAGATGCAATGTACAGGTGAAATTTACAAAATGACTTTCTCCGATAAAGGTAATACTTTAGATTTCTTTGAAAATAAATGGTTGCCACTGCCATACTTCTTCAAACGTAGTGAAACGAAATTTAAATTTGGTCCACTAAACTGGAGCCGATTTATGCTTATACCTATTGACTCTACAGAACAAACCAAACGCTATAATGTGATTTTAGCATTTGATACTCGTACCGTAGAACAAAATAGTAAATATGAAGAATGTCCTATTTTCCCAGATCAGTTTATGACTGAAATGAAATTTGAGGTGTGTAAGCAGGAGTTTTATCTTATGGATTATTGCTCACCCAAACAAGAGTGGGAATACATAAATGACTATTTGTTTTCTTTAGTTCATCCTAATATAAGTAGCGTAGGTAAAATAAAGTCTGGTAAAAAACTTAACTATATAGCATCCTATTATTTATTAATCGATTATATTGCTCAGAATGAGCTATTCCCCAAGGTATCCTTATTTAAAGACAAAGATACTTTGGTGAAAGATGTTGATATGGTTATTGACATAGGCAACTCGCGAACAACCGCACTGCTTGTTGAAGACAATTCAAATTTCAATCAAGTAAATCAGTTGGAATTGATCGACTATACAAATCTTTTGAAAACCGACTCCAAAGGTACTAAAATCAATACATATCAAGAACCTTTTGATATGCGATTAGCATTTAGGAAAGTAGATTTTGGCGACTTTGGGATACAAGGCAGTAAACAATTTGTATATCCTAGTTTTGTAAGGCTTGGAAAAGAAGCGAATCATTTGATACATCGTGCAACTGAATCTGTTTCAAATAGAGAAAGTCTTTCTACTATGTCAAGTCCCAAAAGGTACCTTTGGGATGGGCATAAAAGTAAAGATGAATGGAACTTTATGGTGCTTGATGGAGAAAAAGATAATCACATCTTAAATATTCCTGGTATCTCAGAACACTTACAAAGCAATGGGCAGTTAGCAATCAATGGTACAGGAGGGCAATCTTATCACTATTCAAGACGATCTCTTATGACTTTTGCTTTTCTTGAGATGCTCGTTCAAGCACAGGTACAAATTAACAATAATCAATATCGGATAGATCGTGGTGATATTACATTACCTCGTCGCATACGGCGTATGGTTGTTACTTGTCCTACAGCCATGTCTAAACTTGAAAGAGAAGCTCTTGTAAAATGTGCTGGCGATGCAGTAAAGCTACTTAATCTTTTTAAGAATGAAGATTTTCGTGTTGATATTGCACCTGCTGTTACTACGTTTAAAGATACAGAAAGCAAATGGTATTACGATGAGGCAACTTGCTCTCAATTAGTATATATCTACGGTGAAATTGGCTGGAAATATAAAGGTTCCTGCCAAGAGTTTTTTAATTTATACGGGAAAACTTCTCAAAACAGCATTCAACCAGAATTAACAATTGGCTCCTTGGATATTGGTGCTGGAACATCAGATTTAATGATTAGCCGTTATTCTTATACTAAGGGAGATGTAACAACCATTACTCCAGAACCTCTTTTTTACGATAGTTACTATTACGCTGGTGATGAGATGCTCAATGAACTTATAAGAAAAATTATGTTCTTCTCTCCCAATAGTGCTTTTAGAAAGAAATTGAAAGGGCTTTCTGAAACTGATTATCGTCAACGTCTGCGCAATTTTTTTGGCCCAGATTATACAGGGCAAACGATCTCTGATCGAAAGCTGCGTAGAGACTTCAATATACAATATTCTATACCACTTATGTATTGTTTCCTTGATATGTTAGCTAATGGCATTAAGGATTGTACAATACGTTATACAGATGTATTTGAAGATTGTCCGCCTAATGAACGGATAAAAGAGGGATTTAAGAAATATTTTTCTTTTGATCTGGAAGATCTTGAATGGGAGTTTGACAAATTTGCTGTTTCTGATGTTATATCAAGAGCTTTTGAACCCCTATTAAAAAAAATTGCGACTATAATGTATGCCTATAATTGCGACATTGTATTGTTGTCGGGACGACCTTCGTCTTTATCTCCTATACGCAACATTTTTTTAAAATATTATTCAGTGTCTCCAAATCGTTTAATATTATTGAATGATTATTTTGTAGGACATTGGTATCCTAATAAGAATAACACGGGGAAAGCCACTGCAAAAACCATCGTTGCAATGGGAGCGTTAGTCGGTTATTATGCTATATCTCTTGGGAATCTTGACAAATTCTTAATAGACAAATCGCAATTAGATAAAAAACTAAAATCTGTAATTAATTACATAGAATCTTCGCGGGAAGGACAACCGATAGAATACTTCATAACACCAGAAAAAAATATGGGAGAACTGATGGTTAGTTCTTTACCTACGACTTTAAATGTTCGACAAATTGGATTGGACTCTTATCCGTCAAGAAAATTATATGTCATTGATTTTAACCAACACAAGATGATTGAACGCATAAGAAATAAAGCTATTCAAGAAGGTACTTCTATAAATGAAACGCAAGCTCTTGCTAAGGTTAAGGAAATAATTGATGATTTACGTTTACGAATGCCTTTTCAACTATCTATTGAACGCGATGAAGATGATAAAGAAAAATTAATAATTACAGCTATTACTGACAAAAAAGGTAACGAATTGGCAGATAGTAACATTGAGATAAACATTCAAAGTTTAGGAGCGGACGAGCGTTATTGGCTTGACACCGGAGCTTTTGATATTCAATAATGCAAATTATATTATGATACAAGATATAAACTCGCAAATAGCAGAAATTGAACGTTCGATAATATGGGCTAAAAAATTTGATAAAAGCACATTTCCTGTTGAAGAACTGAAGGAGTATCGTAGAAAACTGAGAAGATTTGCTAATGCATTAGCAGAAAATTGTTCAGCTGCGGCATATGGCGAAAGTCAGGTTGGAAAATCCTATCTTATGAGTAGTCTGTTGTCAACAGCAGAATCGCCTTTTGTCATTATAAATGATGGTAAAGAATATAGTTTTATTGATGATTTGAATCCCAGCGGAGGTAATACTTCTAAAACCGAATCTACAGGTGTAATAACAAGATTTACTATCAATAATAGTAACGAAGCTATGAAAGATTTTATAAAGATTAAAAATCTTTCCATTGCAGATTTGCTAATGCTTTTAATAGACTCATATTATAACGATCTTAAAATAGATAATAGCAAAGTCCTTTTGCATGACTCAATTAATGTCGAATTATTAAATGTTCAGTATCTTTGGGCGAACAAGACAGAACCTGTTCAAGAAGTTCTTACAGAAGATGATGTAAAGGACATCTGTGATTATATTGTAGAAGTTTTGGGAGCTAATGCAGTAAACATTACGCATTCAGACTTCCGCAAGATTGTCGCACCCAAAATTCAGTATGTATCAAGTGAGCATTGGGTCAAGATATTTAGCATACTATGGAATAAGAATGAAGAGTTAAGCCATCTTTTTAGCCTATTAGTAAATGAATATAAAAAGATACAGTTTAAAACAGACATTTATGTCCCATTTGACGCTGTCCTTAGAGATAAAGGAACACTGCTAAAAATCGAGTGGCTGGATTCAGTTTGCGGATTAAAACATGAAACAGATACCGATGTATTGGTTACTGACGTATATGATACAAACGGGAAGCTGTTGAGCAGCAATTTTAATAAGTCATCATTGTCAGCTCTCATTGCAGAATTAACATTTGTTCTACCTAAACAGATTGCAGAGAATAGACGATTTTTAAACAAAATTGATTTGCTGGATTTTCCAGGAGCGCGTTCTCGTGAAAAATTCAAAGAACAAGAAATTGGAACAGTCTTACCAACAATACTACGTCGTGGTAAAGTAGCATATCTTTTTAATAAGTATTCCCGTTCATTAAGAATAAGTTCTGTCTTATTCTGTCACCATAACGATCAAAAGAATGAACCAACATTAGGAGAAACTATTAATGATTGGATAGAAACTAATATCGGTAAAACTCCCGAAGAACGTACTGAAGATTTAACACGAACTAACGGGATTTCTCCATTGTTTTTGATTGCAACAAAATTCAACATCGAATTAGAAAGGACAAAAAATGATTCGTCCACTAATACAGAGTTGCTTTCTGAACACTGGAAACGTTTCAAGACAGTTCTGCCTGAAATTATCAAGCCTGCTACTTGGTTTGATAATTGGGTAACCCGTGGCGGTTTATTTCGTTCTGAGGCTTTTCAAAGTATTTATTTACTTCGTGATTATTATTGGTCAATGAAAAATCAAATCTTCGATGGTTACAATGACAAGACAAAATCACCAGAAGTAGCACGACATATCCACGATGATTATCCAGAATACTTTAATAATCTAGAACAGAACTTCCTTAACAACGAATTTGTAAAAAAGCATTTTGCCAATCCTAAGGCATCTTGGGACGAGGTATCTTCTTTAAATTGCGATGGTTCCAAAGCTATTATTCGTGATTTAGATGCAATCTCGAGCGTATTGGAAGCTGCTAGAAGAGAAAAGTATTTAAACGAATTAAAAGCAATAAGAGATGAAATGCTGGCCAAACTAAATACATATTATGAGCCAGAAAATAAAGAAGAAAACAATGCAAGAACAAGAACAATAGCCGGAGAAATACGCAGACGTCTAGATTCACAAATTGGCAAGAAACCAGAAATATTTGGTTATATTATTGATCAACTGATGACACCTGTTGGTGATTTACGACAGATTGCATATGACATCGTTATCTTGAAAACAGAAACCCCTAAAGATTTTAATGAAGTAATCTTGATTAGGACACAAGCAGGTATCAATCCAAATGAAGATAAGCAACTTAATATCCAAAGATTATGCGACTACTATGCGTGTGACATAGCGACATTAGAAAAAGAGTTTGCTGAAAATGGATTTACTGTTGCTGATGTTGTTTCAAATGATTGCAGTATTGCTGCAACAGTTGCTGATGTTGTTTCAAATAATATTTTGGACTACTGGGCTATATTTATCAATAAACAGGTTAAAAAACTCGAAAAATACCTTCCTCATTCAGATGAAGTTGCTTTTATGCTACAAAGCCTTTGTAAGAAATTAGGCGTTCAGAAAACAATATCTACCAAGATTGATCAGTATTCGAGAATATTTCCTGATAATGATTTACCAAATGCAATTGCCGATTTTGCCTCACTAACATTGAATAATTTCGTTAGCTCAATAGGACGAATGTACATGACGAATGAAGACATTGAAAACATACGAGCCAAAGCACAAGCGTGCAATTTGGCAATTGATTTGTCGCCTGCAGCTAGTGATATTAAACACACACAAATAAGTGTGTATGATGCATTACAAGCATTTGATGACGCATCTGACCCTACAACCGTCTCAATCCAGACATTGATGAAATTACCATTTTGGGATAATTTTCAAAGATGGAAGAATCTATTAGTTATAGGACTCTTATACTCTGCAGATATTTCGCACAGCGACCCAGTTGCAAATGCTATTATAAAAGAAATTATTGATAATTGTAAAGCACTATACACATGTAAATAAAGAAATTATGGCAAGAGCTACATTTTATAATAAAAGACTACTTGGACATATCGATGACACTGATTTCACCGATTATCAAGGTATTGGCTCAGACCCTCTTTACAAACGATATAAGAGTGTGGAAAGTGTGGTAAAGAGTCGTATATTACCACAATATCAGTCTTTCCTTGCTTGCCCTTTTTATGAAGATGGCAATATTTTCTGGTATGTTGACGAGTGGAATAATACGCCTCAAAAGTTCACAGAACTTTCAGGCGCAGAAAAGAAACATTATACCTACATCAAGGATGATACTTTAAAACATTATCAGGAAACATTGAAAAAATTAAATCCTGAAGAATTTGCTATCCTTAATGGGGCTTTAAAATATATCAATGATGAATTTATCTATTGTTATGATGAGAAAATTGTACTCATTGCTTGGGGAATGCGTCTTGATGAAGAAAAACATACAAGTGATGGAAAATGGTTTAAGACAGCGGTCAAGTATGACAAAAAGAAAATATCTTTTGACTTAGCTGGTCATGGGAAGCTCGAAACAACTATAGCAAGTGGTCCATATCTTACGACAATTAGCCGAAATAAGGGACATATTATCACAACAAAAGATATACCTACTATCATCGCAGAAGAAGGATATAATTTTATCGGTTGGAATCCTAATCCGATTGGACATGAGGTACAGGAAGATATTATTTTCACCGCTCAGTATACAAGGAAAAATACAACAGCACCCAAAGCAGAAGATAAGGAAGAATTGGTGAAAGTTATCTTTGATGCTGGTACTAACGGAGTTTTAAAAGGAGGAACATCTATTGAAGTTTCTAAAGGACATATTTTGAGTAAAGAAGAAATGCCTATTATTATAGCAAATAAAGGATTCATTTTTACACAATGGAATCCTAGTATCAATGTACCTATAAATAATGACACTCTTTTCACTGCTGAATATAAGCAAGAATTTGCTCAATGTAACTTCTCCGCAGGTGAACATGGCACATTGCAGGGTAATAAGGTTATCAAAAAACCACTTGGAGTTACTCCTATTATATCAGAAATTCCCATAGTAAAGCCAAACAAGGGATATCGTTTTACTGGTTGGGACGTTAATCCTCTTGCAGCTCTGACTAACAATAAGGTTTGCGTTGCTCAATATGAAAAAATACTACCTTGGTATAAACGATGGTGGCTTGGTTTTACAAGCTTCTTCTCTGGTAAAGGTTGTCTTAAATGGCTGCTATGGTTGTTGTTAATTATTCTTTTAATTTGGTTATTATCATGGCTCTTGCGAGGTTGTGATAGTGACATTTCTGTAGATCGTTATGGAAATACTATATTGCCAATTGACGAGACGGAAAAAATTGAGCAGATTACTAAACCAGATGGGACAATCTATGATAATAATGGAAGTATTGGCAACATTATTGGCAATGATGGACGTTTACCTGAAAATGGTGTCGTTTCGCCGATAATTGGCGATGGGGACATTATGCCCCCAATAGTGTCCAATCCTGGAACTCCGGATGTAATAGACAATCGACTAAACATCTACTTTGAAGATAACAATGCGGACTTGAATAAATGGGTACAAGATTTCAAGCAGATATATCCATCAGATAGTTATAAAATCATTGGCTATGACCCTAATGTCAAGATGATTCAAATACAAATACCTGAAGGGCAACGTGATAATATCAGAAAGGAATTACCTATAAAAATTCCCGATCAGAATTTTTTCGTTGTAGACGAATCTATAATGGTTCTTCATGGCAACAAAAGCCAATCATCTGCAAATAAAGGATGGCACTTAAAGGCAGCACATGTAAAAGAAGGTTGGGAGATAACAAAGGGAGATTCCAATCTTGTTGTTGCTATAATCGATGATGGAATTGATGTTGACCATAGAATGTTCCAAGGCAGGTTTTTTAAAGCATACAATGTTTTTACACAAAATAGAGCATTGAGTGTTGGTGAAGGACACGGAACTCATGTCGCAGGTTTGGCAGTAGGATCAACAGAATTCTATTCAGATGGAGCAGCTGGAGTCGCCCCTAACTGTAAGATAATGCCAGTTCAGGTATTTGATAATGGAATGTGTACATTCTCTTCACTTGCAAGTGGTATTATGTATGCAATTCATAATGGAGCAAATATTGTCAATGTTTCTATAGGACCAAGTTTCCAAGGTTTAAATCAGTTGCCAATAGAAGAGCAAATAAAGGTTGCCCAACAATACTTTAAGAATGAGGAAAAAGTATATAGACGCATTATCAATGCTGCCAATGAGAAAAATGTAATTCTTGTATTTGCAGCAGGAAACGATAATATTGTAACCGCAATTCTTCCTGAATGCCGTTTAACCAATAACACAGTAAATGTAGCGGCATGTTCTTCTGAATACAAATCGTCTATATTTACAAATTATTCATTAGGAACAAATGTATCAGCACCTGGAGAGGGTATATATAGTGCTTATCCAAATAACTCTTTCAAACAGTTTGATGGGACAAGCATGGCAGCTCCGATTATAACTGGAACTATTGCCTTAATGAAATCAATAAAGCCGGATATAAATGTTAAACAATGCATTGCTGTAATTCAAAAAACGGGAAAAAATTTGGATGAATTTATTCCACCAATGGTACTCATCGATCAGGCTCTCATTGCTGTTAAGAATGGTGATATACCAGAAGAACCGATATGGTCGCAAATACTGGATACAGGCTCTATAGAACACAATGATGACATTACTTCAACGGAACAGTCTCAAAATAACGAACAAAGTTCTACCGAAGTCAATAACCCGACAGATGATTATAGAGCCTTGAGAGATTTGCTTAAACAATTAAAAGAGCAGCGTGACGCATTAAATAAAAGAATAAATGACTTAGAAAAGAAAATTCAATAATATGAGTACAAATAAATATTCGTGGAACGAGACATTAAAATTCTCGTGGGGACATATCATTGCTTTTGTTGCTTTGATATTTATCAGTTATGTTACATACATGGGTAACTTTTATTCTAATGGAGGTGACTTTTCTGTGGCTGCCATAAGAATATTCATTATAGACATAGCTTTGCTGACAACATTTATCGGGGCACAAATATTAAAAGGGACAGATGGGAAATTTAAACGTTCAATAATTATTGAGAGAGTATTGATTTGTTTATGTCCTGTTGCTTTCATTTGGAGTATGATTCCATACAACCACTATTGGAATGTATATTCTGAACGAAATCATATAGAAGAGATGTTTAGTGCATCTATCGAAAAATCAAAAACGATGTTTACTGACTATAATTCGTATGCAAACAATCGTATCAACAATTATAGTCAGCATTTAACGACCATTATTGGGAATAAAAGTACAAATCCCCTGCAATACAGAAACGCTGGTTTTTCTGGAAACAGCGATGCACTTCAAAAGGAAAACTATATCCATACTCTTCAACTTCAATTACTGTCTCAAAATACGGATAGTTTGCAAACTCTTGCATTGAAATGGATTGAAAGTGCCAACCAAGGAGCAAGTGTTTGGAATGCTTTTCTTATCGGAAATATTGACAAGATTTCAGATGCAATCAAATCGTGGAATAGTACATTGGTTCAAGTTTCTGAATTTAAGATGAACAATGAACCTGACAATATTCAACTGTTCAACAGCGAGCAAAATTCCTATAACCAAGCTATTGAAGGCTTGCAGGGTTTAAAAGATACTTATAAAAGCACACAAGGAATTTCACTTAATACTATCTGGTCCGGCATTCTACTATTTCTAATGCTTTTGTTTCCATATTTATTGCAGAAGAGGAATACACGGGCTATTGGCCTATATTACTTGATACCTCTCAAATCCAAAAACTCTACAGTAAAGATTGAGGTCAAGAAGCCACGAAAAAACACAAAACAAGAAATATCTACCGACTCTATAGAGCAAACAAACGATATAGATAGTAACAACATTTATGGTGGAACTTTTTAATTCGTAAGATATAAACATTAATATGGCTAGCAAAAAAGAAATACTCAAAAACATTACAAATTACACACCAGAAGAAATTGCTGATGCGGTAAGAAGTGGAATTGTTTCCATGTATGAATTGGGCAAAAACACAGAAGGAGCCTTTACTCCTTTGCTTAGAAAGAGAGTAAAAGAGCTTCTTGAACAAGCACCTATGCCTATAGTCGAAAACGATAAAGAGAATGTATCTGAAATAGAAAATTCTGTTATATCAGACTCTCCTACAACAGAAGATATCTCTATTCCTGATGAACTTGAGATCACACCTATTGCAGAAGAATCACCTTCATTAATAAAAGACGATCCACAAAAGACCCAAGATAACAGTGAGAATAAACCGGGCATGTTCCGAAATCCGTTTTCATTTTCAGGAAGAATACGTCGAACTGAATACGGTCTTTCAATGATTATTTGCTTCGTCATAAATGTATTTATGCAAGGTATTGTAGGTGTTGCAGCAGAATCAGACGCAGCATCAGCATCGCTAATATTATATTTAATAATGCTCGTACCTTATTTTTGGTTTATATGGGCACAAGGAGCAAAACGTTGCCATGACAGAGGTAATTCTGGTTGGTATCAGATTATTCCGTTTTATGGCTTATGGATGCTTTTCGCAGAAGGTGAAATCGGCACAAATGAATATGGAAATAGTCCAAAATAATCACTTTTGAATATGAAACAAAAAATTTTAGATAATGTCTCAGAATATTCCGCAAGTGAACTTGTGGAATACATACGAACAGGTGTCGTTACTTTCGATGAGTTAGTTCAGGACACCGACGGTGAATTTTCAGTAGAAAAAAGAAGAGAAGTAAAACATCTCCTTGAAAGTGGAGATGCGGAAGAATGGAATAAAGTAAAAGCACTACATTCAATAAAAGCTGTCCAACATTATCTTGACACGTTTCCCAATGGTCAATTCCGTGCAGAAGCTCGTGCTTTGAAAAATGAACTTGAAAGCGAACTTCAAAAAAGTTATCTACAAGCAACTACTGACGATGCTTGGACATTGGTTGATAAATCCGACAAAAATGAATTGCGAGAATTTATAAAAAAATACCCTAATAGCACTCATGTCAGCGAAGCACGAAAACTTATTGATTCTTTGTTGTTAGATGAAATAATGGGTGTTGATATAGATACTTTGGTCACTCAAATAAATCAAGTTCCAACAGATAAGACAGCTGTTACACAAGAACAACGAGACAATAAAACGATAGCAATAATTGAAAAATTCCTTAGCGAAAAAAAGGTTAGGAAATCTGATTTTTTGAACAAGATTAAAGAAGACCATAATCTCGTAAGTTCAGGTGTAGTAAAACGTCTTATAAATTCTGGGACGCTATCTGTAGAGGATTTGATGAGTATTGAGATTGACCGTCTTTTTATTCAAAAAATGTTCAATGGAGAAAGTGCACAAAGTTTTTCTACACCAGAAAAATTAGACAAAATCCACAAACAATCAACAGAAATCTATTTTTGGGGTATTCCATCTTCTGGAAAAAGTTGTGCTCTTGGTGCAATTCTGAGTGTCGCAGCAAGTGGAAAGGTTGCACATTCGATGGATGCAGATACAGAGTCACAAGGATATGGGTATATGACTAAACTTATCAACTTATTCCAAAATGGTGAAATAGGAACATTGATGGAAGGAACTTCGGTAGACTCTTTTTATGAAATGGGATTTGATTTAGTTGATAAAGAAGGTAAAATACATCCTATTACCTGTATTGATATGGCTGGAGAATTGATGCGATGTATGTATAAAGCTAATGCCGGGGACAATATGTCCGAAACTGACGAGGTCATGTTAGATACACTAACAAAGGTTCTCATTGATAATAGGTCAACAAGTAGAAAGATGCACATTTTTGTCATTGAATACGGTGCAGAGGACAGACTTTATGAAGGCCTACCTCAGCGTGTATATTTAGAAGGTGCCGTATCGTATATAAAAAATACTGGCATTTTCAAGAAAGATACAGATGCCATCTACATAATGATAACAAAGGCAGATAAAGTCAAAAATGCAACGAAAGACACCTTCACAAACTACATCAATGACAAATATCTCGGATTTTATAATGGGCTAGAACAAATATGTAAGGACAACGAAATCAATAAGGGGAAAGTTGAAAAAATAGCATTCTCACTTGGAGAAGTATGCTTCCAAAATTATTGTAGATTCAATTCTCGCCCTGCTGAAAATGTAGTCAGTTTACTTCTACAGCGTTCAGCAAGTTTCAGAGGTGGTAAAAGAGGTATGTTTGAGAAAATATTTAGAGGTTAAGTCATGAAATTAGGATTAATAATAAAGTCAACAAGTGCTGGTGAACAAGAGGTTTTCAGCATTAACAAAGGAGAAGAATGGGCAAAATTTGCAGCTGATTCCCGTTCAATCATAAAAGATTTAGAGGGGTTTGATGGTTCCGGTAAATCAGTAATTGTGGCAAAGATACTTGGCAGTATTGGCTATTTGATAGGTGTTGTTAAAGCTCGTCCAGAAGGGAGCGGTCGTCCAAATGACAACACTACAGCCTGGATTCATGTTCCTGCCAAAATGAATATAACAGGAAACGAACTGACTTCTGTAATAATGTACGTAGGAGAACAATTAGCAGCTCCTATGGGCATCAATCCAGCTATATTAAATGAACTGTTTATAAAGGAGTATGCCAACAAGGATGTAAAGTATCCAGCTTTAGCATTCATCGGAGGGTACAATCCTGAAGGAAGTATAGGTTGGCGATATTATGGAATTGGTACAGGCTATGCTTTGCATGAATTGCTTGGGAATTCATTAGTACAGACCTCCTACAAGAAGTATAAATGTATATGCTTTGTGGATAAGTCATTGAATTTGTCTACTATTGGTGGTGAAATAATTAAGTCAGATCCGAAAGAACTAATAAAGGTAGAAGCACCTGTTGACAATAATGGGTTCACTGCATTTATCAAGACAAAGAATCAAGAAATTCCGTTCACTGATGCAATAGAAATTCCCACAAATACTCCGTTGATGGTAGTTTGGAAGAAAGAAGGATATTTTGACATTGAAAAGGAGCTAAAAGGCGGCAATTCCTCAAGTCTTACTATTCAAGAGAATGAACGTAAACTTATATTCAAACGTTCATGGATTAAAATTACAAATCAAAGGTTCAATCATTTAAGTGATGCCGAAATCTCTGTTAATGGGAAGGCTTTCTCGTCTGACATAACAGAAATTACCGAAGCTGCATTGCGCGATGGAGTAAAGATTCATGTAAGTCGTCAAGGTTATGAACCCAAAGAAAAAGTTATTAATCAAATTTCATCTAACATCGAAATCAGACTTGATGATAAGCAATACAGTAAAGAATACACATTACGCATTGAAGATGGAAAGGATTTAGAATCCGATGCTATCATCACAGTCAAAATGAGTAATCGTTATACGGGTATGCCATTAAAAGGTTATCGCTCAGATCATGATGGTTATATTGTGTATGAGAATAATTTAATGACTAAAATTAAATGGTTTGCTATTGGTGTTGCTAGTGTCTTCGTCTTTGGACTATTATGGACTGGTTATGAAGCCTTCGATAGTTGGACTGATGACTATAAATTCCAATGGGGATGGCCACCTTTTATTAGGAATGAGCAACATAATACACCTAACACCAACCCAGCATCTGTATCTTCAGAGGATTCTTCTAATGAAAAAGAGCAATCAAATAATCAAGAAAGCTCTATGAAAGAACAAACATTCAACTATTTATCTACAAACCATGTATGGCATAAAGATTCTCTTGAGCAATACGATTTGACGAAAAATCTCTTTGAGGATATAAATTCATTCAATTTGAATAATCTAATAGAATTAGAAAAATCTGAGTTGATAGAAATTGAACAGATAAAACAGATAGTTAATGCCTCTAAGGAATCTAAGAAGAAGAATATACCCTTAACTGGGCGATATAATTCTGACACGGATCCAAGAATAACTATTGATAATTTTATCAAAAAAATCACTACGGTTAAAACTGTATCATCACAAAACACTAGTTCTTCGGGCAAAATTAAAGGGAAGCCAAATAATAAAAACGAAAAACCACAAACAGAGAATAAACAATCTGGGAATAGACGTGGTGAAATTAAATAATTATTATCATGAAAGTTACAGCTAAAATATTCATCTTAGTATTATCAATAGCACTTGCCATTGGCGGAATTATGGTGTATGCAAAAACGCGCGTTGAGCCTCCTGTTGCATTTCAACCAATAAATCAGTTTGAAAAAGACTTAAATCAGCTCTATTCTGACTTAAAGAAAGCTGGTGCTGCTCGTGAGGAAGATATGATTTATCTTAAGGCTATTGATCGAATTTCTGTATTTGAAAAAGAAAATAGACTTACACAAGCAGAATCCGATAAACATAGAGACAAGTTAATTGATGGCTATTCACCTATCTTCCTCAAAAGATGCTTCTCTGCATTTGACAAATCTGTTTGGAAAGACTTAGACCATGATTATATGTTAATTGTTTCCAAACGATTACATTCCGTGAAACACTCAGACGGAAGTAAGGTTTTAAACAATACAACTATTGATTCCTTAGCTTTAGTCGAAAATATTATTTCTAATTATCGTCAAGCCAAGAACATTTGTCGTAGTACTACATATCGGAATGTATTCAGTGCTCAAAACACGATTAATCAAGCCAAAAAGTATGCAAATGATACATATATATCCAAATGCACAGCTTTAAGAGATGCGTTGAACAATGTAAAAACTAGCATTGCACAATCCCACTATGCTTATATATCTGCACAGGTAGAAAAATTATCTGAGTACAGATTTTATGGCCAACAATATTACGAAAACACCCTTGTTCCACAAGTGGATGCTGCTGTAACTGAATATGACAATAAGGCTAATGCTTTATATGGTTCTAAAAAAGACGTAAACGTACTATGGAATATAGCTAAAGGATATTACAATGAAGCATCTAATTACTATAACAACAATAATTATTGATATGGCGATAATGAAATATTGGATAGTAGTATTATTGACGTTAATATCATTGCCAGTTTTTTCGCAGACTGGTAACGATACGATTCCATCAATCTCTAAAACAAGTCCTATACAAGTTTTAATAAGAATTGATGATTTAAATGCATTAAAATCAGAGAATGACTCTTTGAAATCACTACTTTCGATTGTTAATGAAAAATATCAAAAATTACAAGTAACAAGTGAGAAAGATAAGAGTAAATTATCTAAATTAGAAATCGATGTTAATTACCTAAAGAGTGACACTACTATATTATATATAGCGCAAAGAGAGACTGACAAAAGGCTAGTTAATATTGCATCTAACTTTCTGTACATTCCATACGAAGCATATAGTATAGAAAAAATTGCTATTCCCGCTTTCAAAGCTATTGTGAATGACAGATTAAGAAATGAGCATCATATAAAATACGAGTTACTATGTAATTATAGGAAAGACATTGAAAATATTCTATTATTTATTGAATATGCAGACAATGAGCTTCAAAGGCCTTTCGTCAAAAATGCAAATGACATCCAATTACAATTCCAAAATAAATCATTTTATCGGTCTTATCAGAATTATCCAGAATGGAGTGACACATATTTAGGTGTCAAAATATCTCTTATAGAGAAACAGCTAAAAGAGTTTGATGGGAATCAGCATAAAGTCGATTTTACCGCACTTAAAGATGAATTAAATAAATGTCTGAAAACTATTGAAGCATTATGAGATTATTGTATAGGTTAATAGTATGTGCTGTGATTTATATTTGTTCAAGTGCGACCTTACAGGCGCAAACACTTATTGATTATCAGCAACAAAAAAAGAAAGAAGTTGCAGAACGGCAGCGTGTCGAAAAACAAAGATATGAATCTGCCTGCAAAAAAGGAACTCTTGAAGCATTTCAAGAGTATATCAAGTTATATCCCAAAGGGAAATATGCAGTTGATGTTAGAAACAGGATAGAAGACTATAATTTATGGTCAGAAGCTGTAAAAACAAATACAATAGAGGCATATAATCATTATATTGATTCTTCTAAATTTAAAAGTTTTAAAAACGATGCTTTCGAGGCGATAACAGAACTTCATTCTATTGAGGAATGGGAATCTATAAAGCTTTCAAAAAGTATTATAGAAATTGAATTATTTATTAAGACTTACCCTAAATCTTCACGTATTTCCAATGCACAATGTAAAATACATGAGCTAAAAGGTGAGAATTTTTACTCTTCAAATGACTTATTAAATGCTTATCAAGAATTTAATAAAGCAGGAGGCAAATATGCTTTGGAGAAAGGTAATCAGTCCAAATTCGATGAATGCCAAGAATACTGGGAGTATAAACAATTAACCACTTATGCCCAAGAAGAAAATTTACTTTCTTTTCTTCGAAAATATCCAACTGGAAAATATTCTGATGAGATATCAAATAGAATTGCTCTCTTAAAAGCAAAATCATTTACAATGTATTCTGGTGAGATATCTTTTAATGAAGCTCTTGGATATGCAAAAGATGAAACAACCAAAAATTTGGTAAGAAGATATGCAGAAAGTAGTAAAAAAGCATATTCTCAATACAAGAAAAAGCAAAGACAGATAGAACGAAAAAGAAATGGAGGAATTCTAAATTTTGGTATAGAATTTATAGACTTGGCATTTAATCCTTCTATGTATAGCGATGATGATGATATAGATTATGTAATGTATTATAATATAGGACTTGGGCTTAAGTTTGGTAACTACAAATCTCCCGTTCAATTTGAATTAGGAGTAAAACCTGGATTAGTTATATATACTCTATGGTATGGTTCAGATGATGAAACGAAAACATCTTTTCACTTACCTTTATATGCTAGATTAAAAATTGGACTATGGGGTAGTTACTCTTCAAAATGGTATATCGATGGAGTTGGTTATTATAATGCAATCAAAGAATCATTATTGGAAAGTGATTTTAGTGTATCGGCAGGATTAGGTGTTTCATGGAGACACTGGGATTGGCGTATATTATATTACAAACAGGACATAGCTGCAAAATACACATATAAAGATTACAAGTTATTAGGAACTTCTTTTAGTTACTATTTCTAAATTAATGGATTTCAATAAACAATAGTCAAAGAAAATGAAATATTTTTTGATTTTAGTAATGCTGTTTTGCTATTCATTGGCTTTTACTCAAAACATTAAACGCCCCGATACATATAATTACAATCGTGGTGTAGAGGCTATTCAAAACAATAATGCAGAAGAAGCATTGGAGTACCTTAACAAGGAGTTGAAAGATAATCCAGACAATGGATATGCTTTAGCTTGGATTGCAACTGTGCGAAATTACCAGGAAGAATATGGTCGAGCATTGACAGCTATAGATTTGGCAATAAAGCATATTCCCAAAAAGGATAAAAAATACAGGGCTTTTGCATACATTGTTCGTGCAGAAGTTTATGTAGGACTTGGAGAGAATGAAAAAGCTCTTGCTGATTTTACATCCGCAATTAAGGAAACACCTGACGATGCCGATGTATATGAAAAACGTGCCAATCTTTACTACTATCTAGATAAATATGATTTAGCCGATAAAGATTATCAAAAAATCATATCTATTGATCCTGGTAGTGTAATGGGATATATGGGACTAGGAAGAAATGCTAATGCTGAAAAAAGGTATCAGGATGCAGTTGAACAATTCAACTATGCAACCAAATTGGCCTCTGACTATTCTTCGGGATATTCTTTCCGTGCAGAAAGCTATATCGGCTTGAAGAAATATAATGAAGCCATAGATGACATCATTAAAGCATTAGATATTGATTACGACAACAAAGCTTTTCTTCTAATGCAAGAAGTAGCAGATTCTACAATGACCCCGTTAGTGGCAAAATTGAAAATACAAGCTACGAAAAGTCCAAACAATAGTTATTGGCCTTATTGCTTAGGAGTAATACATGAACGAACTAAATCTTATAAAAAGGCTGTCACATACTATACAAACAGTCAGGAAAAAGACCTTTCACCAGTAACAGCTCATAGAATTTCAGAATGTTATAGTGAAATGGGTAACTTTAATTTGGCTTTGGAACATATTAATCATGCTATAGCTTTGGATTCAACGGACTATGACTATGTAATGGCTAAGGCAGATTTATTGTATGAATCAGGTGATACCCAAAATGCCATCTTGGAATTAGATAAGTATGTAAACCATGCCCCGGAATATTTTGGAGGATATTACCGCCGGGGTTGGTATAAGGACAATAGTAAAGATATTGAAGGTGCAATAGAGGATTACTCAATGGCTATAATTTTAGCTCCAACATACGCATACGCTTATTTAGGCAGGGGTGATATGTATGTCCTGAAAAATGACATGAAATCTGCTACTGCCGATTATCAAAAAGTAATTGCACTTGATACTATACCAAACAATAGTTCATGTGCCCAATATGCTTATTGGGGCTTAGGTAAAAAGGACAAGGCTATTGAGTTTATGGATAAAATAATAGCCAAAGATCCAGAAGAAGCCGGTAACTATTACGATGCAGCATGTTTACATTCAAGAATGGGAGAAACAGATGCTGCAATAAATTTTCTAAAAACCGCATTTGAAAAAGGTTATCGTCGTTTTGCTCATCTTGAGATGGATGATGATTTGGATGCAATACGAGAATTACCTGAATTCAAGGAGTTGATAGACAAATATAAAAAAATTTTCGAATCCGAAATCGAGAAGAGTACTGTTGATGAAGCTACGTATGAAGAGCGTGTTGTTGAAGTGCCTTTCACGAAAGAAGGAGGCGTTTGCAAAGTGAAATGTTCAATCAATGGACTGCCTTTGTATTTTGTATTTGACACAGGAGCATCAGATGTTTCTATTTCATCGGTCGAAGCCTCGTTTATGATGAAAAACGACTACCTAAAATCAAGCGATGTAATAGGTAAACAAAACTATATGATGGCAAACGGTGAGATTAGTGCAGGAACAGTTCTCAATCTACGCGATGTAAATTTTGGAGGACTCAATTTGGATAATATCCGTGTATCTGTCGTGCATAATCAATCAGCTCCTCTACTATTAGGTCAATCAATACTCAATCGTTTGGGAAATATTGAGATTGATAACATAAACGGAGTGCTGAGAATTACTCATAAGGTTAAAATAAATTAACATAGATGAAACAAGAAATCAATAGATTGAAAGTCGTATTAGTTGAGAAGAAACGGACGAATCGTTGGCTAGCCACGCAGTTGGGTAAGAATGAAGCTACCATATCCAAATGGTGTACAAATACAACTCAGCCAAGTTTGGATGATTTAGTCGCCATTGCAAAATGTCTGGAAGTCGATACTAAAGATTTACTTCGTTCTATAACAGAATGATTAACAAAGATACCACCCATTTAATCGGGTGGTATCTTACTATATATTAATATAGTACTCATATAAATTCTAGTAGGAATCCATCTGAAAACAGATAGAAAATGATTACTTTTGTTTATAATCAAAAGACTTGTATTATGATTCCTGCAAAATACGTAGAATACACCTCAAAATACAACCTAAGGCGATTTGTGGATGCGCATCGTCAGATATACAGCTCTGCTTTGAATGAAATTAAGGCTGGCAAGAAGCAATCACATTGGATGTGGTGTGTATTTCCCCAGCTTCGAGGTCTTGGGCATAGCAGTAATTCCAAGTATTACGGTATTGCTGACAGAGATGAAGCCTTGATGTTTCTACACCATCCTCTGTTAGGTCGAAACCTCTATGAAATCACAATGGCAATGCTTACCATTGACGGAAAATCAGTTGAAGAAATTTTAGGTGGAATAGATGCTTTGAAGTTCCGTTCATCAATGACGCTTTTTGATTATGTATATCCTCACGACATTTTCTCTGATGCCTTGCAAAAGTATTACGGTAGCAAAGCCGATGAGCGTACACTGGAAATGTTGGGAACAGGGAAAAAGAAGGATGAAGATCTTGTTTCTGGTGGTATTATTGGTGCTATAATCGGAGATATTGTCGGTTCATTTTATGAATTTTACAATCAAAAATCAACAAATATAGCTTTGTTTACAAGTGGAACACAATTTACAGATGATACCGTGATGACCGTTGCTGTAGCAGACTGGCTTTTGAGTGGTATTCCATTACAGAAAGCAATGTCGGATTGGGGACAAGAATACCCTAACAGAGGTTATGGAGGTATGTTCTATGAATGGCTGTTCTATAGTGATAGCAAAGAACCATACAACAGTTTCGGAAATGGAGCAGGTATGCGCGTAAGTCCTTGCGGATATTATGCCATTTCGCTTGAAGAAGCACTTGAACTTGCCAGACAATCGGCAGAAGTTACACACAATCATCCTGAAGGAATCAAGGGTGCACAGGCTGTTGCTTCTGCAATCTTCTTGGCCCGCCAACATAAATCAAAGGACGAGATCCGTAAATATATAGAACAGACATTTGGCTATGATCTGCATCGTTCATGTGATGAAATACGTCCGGCGTATCAGTTTGATGTGACTTGTCAAGGCTCATGCCCGGAAGCGATAATTGCATTCCTGGATAGCCACGATTACGAATCTGCCATCCGACTTGCAATTTCTTTAGGAGGTGACAGTGATACAATTGCCTGCATGACAGGAGGTATTGCTGCTGCATATTATGGAATACCTTCATGGTTAGTGAAGTATATAACGGTAGAATTTCTGCCACAGTATATACTTGATGTTCTTGATAGATTTGACAA